>Ga0164290_1001054_pt1 | contig 56422 bp, 53 predicted proteins | sample Micstemetagenome_FD_108782 | JGI IMG/M metagenome (GOLD analysis project Ga0164290, IMG submission 108782) | Contaminated culture microbial community from soil near Moab, Utah, USA - Microcoleus steenstrupii SON62 (Illumina Assembly) | ecosystem: Environmental > Terrestrial > Soil > Soil crust...
CTGCCGGACATCTCCCCCACGAGGGGGGAGATTGGCTGTCATCACGACTTTCGCCAATGGCCAGCGCTGCAATTTGGCGAAAGCAGAGCGGCCGTCCGATCTCCCCCCTTGTGGGGGAGATGGCCGGCAGGCCAGAGGGGGGCGCCTCGCGCCAGCGCTTCCAGTCATCAACTAACCCTGCAGTTCGTCCCACATCTGCCGGTCGCGTTCGGCAGTCCAGATGCGTGGCGTGTCGATGCCGCGCGCCTCATCATAGGCGCGCGCGACGTTGAAGGGCAGGCAGTGCTCGTAGATCGCGTAGGAAGAGAATTTCGGGTCGCATTCGGCACGCACCGCATCCCATGCATCCTTCAGCGAGCCGCCGCCCTTTGCAACACGTGCCGCCGGACGGTAGGTCGAGCGCAGGAAATCGGCCGTGCCGTCGAGCGCCGACGCAACCATCTTGTCGCCCACCAGCGCGTCGCCGCGCCCGGGCGCGATCGCTTCGGGCTCATAGGCCCGGATCGCGGCAAGCGTTGCCGGCCAGTCGGTGAAATGCGCGTCGCCGCAATAGCAGGCGGAGCGGTACTCCACGATGTCGCCGGTGAACATGACGCCCGCATCCGGCACCCAGGCGACGATGTCGCCGGCCGTGTGGGCACGTCCCAGAAACATCAGGTCGACACGGCGCCTGCCGAGATAGAGCGTCAGCCGCCGCTCGAAGGCGAGCGTCGGCCAGGTGAGGCCGGGGATCGATTCATGCCCCTGGAACAGACGCGGAAAACGGCCGAACTCGGAATCCCAGTCCTCCTGCCCGCGCTCGGCGACCTGCGCGCGCGCGGCTTCCGACATCACGATCTCGGACGCCCCATAGGCCGACGCGCCGAGCACGCGCACGGCGTGATAGTGGGTGAGCACGACATGCTTGACCGGCTTGTCGGTGACCGTCCTGATCTTTTCGACCACCTTGCCGGCAAGCCGCGGCGTCGCCTGGGCGTCGACGACGATGACGCTGTCATCTCCGATGATCACGCCGGTGTTGGGATCACCTTCGGCGGTGAAGGCCCAGAGGTCGCGGCCGATCTCGGTGAAGGAGATTTTCTTCTCCGCCAAATCGCCCTGCGAAGCGAAGGCTTTCCTAGCCATTTTTCTCTCCTCCATTCCTGTACGACGAGTGGCGCCTAATCGTTACAAATGCAACCATCAAGCGAAGCGCCTGGAGCGACGGCGGCCCGCCGTCCTGAGCCTGTCGAAGGGCGCCCTCCAACCTTACACCTCTTGCGCCGCGGCAAGGCGCCTTCCATAGAAACGCGATTGCGAGGGGACGCGACGTGAAGATCAAGCGCATCGAGACTTTTTCGACCCGATATATCGGCTTCGTGAGGCTCACGGCCGAAGATGGCAGCCAGGGCTGGGGCCAGGTCTCGACCTACAATTCCGACATTACCAGCCAGGTGCTGCACCGCCAGGTGGCGCCATGGGTGCTGGGGGTCGAATTCGACGATATCGACGCGCTCACCGATCGTGTGATCGAGCGCGAGCACAAATTCCCGGGTTCCTACATGAAACGCGCGCTCGGCGGGCTCGATACCGCGATCTGGGACTGGCGCGGAAAACAGGCCGGCAAGCCGGTCGTCAGCCTGCTCGGCGGCACGCCGGGCAGGCTTCGCTGCTACGCCTCCTCGATGCGGCGCGACATCACGCCGGACGACGAGGCGGAGCGCTTCAGGCGGCTTTCCGGCGAGCAGGGTTTCGACGCCTTCAAATTCCGCGTCGCGGCCGAATACGGCCATGATCTCGACGAATGGCCGGGGCGGACCGAAGCGATCGTGCCGACGATCCGCAAGGCGCTCGGCGACAAGGCCGCGCTGCTTGTCGATGCCAATAGCGGCTTTTCGCCGAAACGCGCCATCGAGGTCGGGCGGATGCTTCAGGACAATGGCGTCGAGCATTTCGAGGAGCCCTGCCTCTATTGGGAGCTGGAACAGACCAGGCAGGTTGCCGATGCGCTCGACATGGCTGTGACCGGGGGCGAGCAGGATTGCGAGATCCCGACCTGGCGACACATGATCGAAATGCGCGCGGTCGACATCGTGCAGCCCGACATCCTCTATCTCGGCGGCATCAGCCGGACGCTGCGGGTCGCAAGCATGGCCAATGCGGCAGGCCTGCCGGTCACGCCGCATGCCGCGAATTGGGGGCTGGTGACGCTGTTCACCATGCATCTGCTGCGCGCCATCGAGGGCGCCGGCAAATATCTCGAATTCTCGATCGAGGGCCCCGACTATTATCCCTGGCAATACGACCTGTTCGTCGATTTCCCCTACTCCGTCGAGGACGGCAAGGTGACCGTGACGGACGCGCCCGGCTGGGGCATCGAGGTGCGGCCGGAATGGCTCGCCAGATCGGCCTACCAGATGAGCGAGCGGAGTTGATTCAAGCCGCCTGACCCAAAATCAGGCAGCCTGGCCAGCGCTTTCGTTTTCCCATCAACTTGTTGCCGAAAAAACTGGCATCGGCCTTCCGGCTCGACGCGACAAGCCCGGTTCTCCGGGCTTTCGATTGACTTTCGCTTTGGTCTGTCCTTTGCTTGGAAGCGGCAGTCTGCATGGACCATCCGGTCCTGAACTGTCGACCACAAGCTTCGCCGGCTTCATGCACAGAGCGTCACGGCACCTTCGCAATCGACAGCTATGCCAGCGCATTTCCGGATTCGCCCGCATGGGCCATCCGGTTTGCGCTACAGGTTCATGGGCACAGAATGGGAGAAAAGATCGTGAGTAAATTCATCACAACGCGCCGTACCTTCCTGAAGGCATCGGCAGCGGGTCTCGGCGTGCTCGCCGCCCCCGCCATCATCTCGCACAAGGCGCTCGCCTCCTCGGGCGAAGTCAACTTCACCGGCTGGGCCGGCTATCCGAAGCTGACCGAAGTCGTGTTCCCGGCTTTCGAGAAGGCGACCGGCATCAAGGTCAACTTCACCGAGCTGCCCGACCAGGACGCCATGTTCGCGCAGGCGAAGGTCGCGCTCGAGGCCGGCGGCATCGACGTGATCGAGCCCACCATCGATCGCTGGGGTGGCTGGAACACCAACGGCCTGCTGGCGCCGCTCGACGAACAGAAGCTGACCATGGGCAACTACCTGCCGGGCCTCGCCGACGGCTCTGCCGGCGACCGCTCGCGCGCCGACGGCAAACTCTATTACGTGCCGTCCAACTGGGGCACGGAATCGCTGGTGGCCAGCGAGGCCGACGCCAAGCTCTCCTCGCCGCCGTCGCTGGGCGACCTGTTCAACGCCGACAACCAGGTCGTCGTGCGCCCGCATTCGACGCTCGCCGCGATGGGCCGCTATCTCGACGCCCAGGGCAAGCTGCCGCGGCCGTGGATCGACGGCTATTCCGACATGGGCGCCATGGTGCAGCTGTGGGACATCGCGCTTGCCGAAGCCATCAAGGCCAAGGGCAATGTCGTGCAGTGGTGGTCGGGCGAGAACGAGGCCAATGCCGGCTTCACCGCCAACGGCGCGACGCTCGGGCTGTGCTGGGATTCGACCGGCTACAACCTGCGCAAGGACGGCTACAAGTACATCGCTCCGGTGGAAGGCGCCTTCGCCTGGCACCAGGGCTTCGTGCTGATGAAGAACGCCAAGAACATCGACCAGGCGCACGAGTTCATCAAGTTCGTGTCGACGCCGGAAGGTGCTGCCGGCTGGGCGACCGCCTTCTCGTCGAACCCGGTGGGCAAGGGCGCTTCCGACCTGATGGATCCGGAGGTCAAGGCCTACTATACCGGCACCTTCAATGACGAGGCGCTCGGCAAGCTCTGGTGGTGGCCGGAACAGACCGCCGAGTTCATCTCCAAGCGCGGCGAATACGCCGACAAGTACAAGGCCGCTTAAGCCGGCCGAAAAAAGACCGCCGGATTCTGGATGGAATCCGGCGGTTTTCTTGTTGCGTTGCAAAAATCTCCCGGATTAGGATCGATTTAATCATAAGGGGAACAGGCGCGCGTATGAGCGCTGGTGTCGATCTCGACGGGGTCTGTGCGGACTTCGGGACATTCAGGGCGGTCGACCATGTCACCGTCCATATCAGGCCGGGCGAGTTCTTCTCGTTCCTCGGTCCGTCCGGCTGCGGCAAGACCACAATATTGCGGATGATCTCCGGCTTCACCGAGCCATCGGTGGGCACCATCAAGATCGGCGGCAAGGACGTGCGCGGCACGCGGCCGAACCAGCGGCCGACCGCGCTCATCTTCCAGAACCTGGCGCTCTTCCCGCTGATGCCGGTCTGGGAGAACATCGCGTTCGGCCTCGAAGTGCGCGGCGCCGACAAGAAGGCGCGGCGGGCCAAGGCCGAGGAACTCCTGCGCCTGGTCGACCTGCCCGGCGCCGCCGACAAGTCGATCAGCCAGCTCTCCGGCGGGCAGAAGCAGCGCGTGGCGATCGCACGCGCGCTGGCGGTCGAGCCGCAGGTGATGCTGCTCGACGAGCCGCTGTCGGCGCTCGACCTGAAGCTGCGGCAGCACATGCGCGCCGAGCTGCGCGGCATCCAGAAACGCACCGGCGTCACCTTCATCTACATCACCCACGACCAGGGCGAGGCGCTCGCCATGTCCGACCGGGTGGGCGTGATGAGCCAGGGGCGGCTGCAGCAGGTGGCCAATCCGCGCGAGATCTACAACAACCCCGTCAACGGCTTCGTGGCGAGCTTCGTCGGCGAGATGAACATCCTGGCGGGCGAAACCGGCCAGGTCGCCAACGGCTTTGCCAGCTTCGCCACGCCGCATGGCACGTTCCGCGCCCGCACGGTGCCCGGCTCGCAAGGTATCCGGGTCAAGCTCTACATCCGGCCCGAGCACATGACGCTGTCGCCGCAAGAAGGCGGCGAGAACGCCGTGCCGGTGACGGTCGGCGAGGTCGCCTTCGAAGGCAATTTCATGACCGTCAACGCGCAGGCCGATACCGGAGCGATGCTGACCGCCGAGCTGCGCAACGACGGCTCGAACAGCGTGCCGCAAAGCGGCGCCCGCATGTTCATGCGTTTCGATCCGGCGCAGGCCGCGATCCTGCCCGACGAGACGCAAGGTGCTGCGGCAGCGCACGGCGGCGTCGCGGGAACGCATGGCGCCCACGCGACGCAGAGCGTGGCGGGATGACCGACCTGCTGCGCCGCTACGGGGGGACGCTGACCGCGGCATTCGTCGTGCTCACCGCCTTCTGGCTGCTTGCACTGGTCATCTTTCCGAACATCACGCTGTTCGAATCCTCCTTCCGCCCCTATCTCGGGGTTGCCGACATAGGCGGGCCGAAGGACGTCTACACGCTCGCCAACTATCGCAAGTTCGTCGCCAATCCGGTCGACACCAACATTCTCGGCATGACCTTCCAGATGCCGATCCACATGAAGACCTTCTTCACCACGGTGTTCTTCTCGGGCGTGGTGACCTTCATCACCTTCCTGCTCAGCTATCCGCTCGCCTATTATCTGGCGAAGGTGGTCTCGCCGCCCTCGCTGCCGACGCTGATCCTGCTGCTCTTCATCCCGCTCTGGGTGTCGGAGGCGCTGCGGGCCTTCGCCTGGTACATCATCCTGACGCTCAACGGGCCGCTCAACGCAATCCTCGTCGGCATCGGTTTCCTCGACAAGCCGATCCGCTGGCAGAACGGCGTGGTCACGCCCTACGACGCGATCATGATCGGCCTGGTCTACACCTATGTGCTGTTCATGCTGTTCCCGATCTACGGGTCGATCCAGTCGCTCGACCGCAACCAGATCGAGGCGGCCGAAGATCTGGGCTCGCCATGGTGGCGCACGCACTGGCGCGTGATCCTGCCGCACGCCAAGCCCGGCATCGCCTCGGGCTGCGTGATGGTGTTCATGCTCGCCGCCGGCTCGCTCTTGGTCCCTTCCGTGCTGCCGTCGACCTCGTCGAACTGGTTCACCCAGACGATCCAGGTGCTGATGCTCGAAAGCCAGGACTGGAACGCGGGTGCGGCCTACTCCTTCCTCTACATCCTGCTTTGCACGGTCGTCGTGACGCTGGTCATGTGGCTGTTCAAGGTCAAGCTCAGCGACATCGCAAGGTAGGGCCGACATGCAGCCGCGCGCCCGCAACTGGCTCGGCCACCTCTACATGGCGGCCTTCCTGTTCTACCTTTTCGTGCCGCTGGTGATCATGGGCGGTGCGGCCTTCAACGACAACCGGCTGCCTTCCGTCTATCCCTGGAAGGGTTTCACCGACCGCTGGTTCATCGAACTTTTCAACGACCAGGTGATGTGGAACTCGGCCATCAACACGGTCTGGGTGGCGGTGGCGGTCGTTGCCGTCGCCGTGCCGCTCGGCACCGCCGGCGCCATCCTGATCAATTCGATCTCGGGCAAGGTGCGTGGCCTGCTTTACGGCATCATGGTCGCGCCGATCCTGATGCCGGGCGCCGTCATCGGCATCTCGACGCTGCTCTTCTGGAACCAGGTCTCGGTGCCGCCGGGCCTGCATCTGTCGGTGCTCGGGCAGGTCAGCTTCATCGCAGCCTTCGTCATGCTGCTCGTGCTCGCCCGGCTGCAAAGCTTCGACCCGGCGCTCGAGGAAGCAGCGCTCGACCTTGGCGCCAGCCATGGGCAGGTGCTGCGCCGCATCCTGCTGCCGCATCTGGCGCCGGCGCTCGGCGCCGGCGCTGCGATCGCCTTCTTCCAGTCGATCGAGAATTTCAACGTGACGCTGTTCACGCGCGGCACCTCGAACACGCTCACGGTCTACGTCTTCTCCAAGGTGCGCAGCGGCATCACCCCGACGATCAACGCGCTGGCGCTCATCCTGATCGGGCTAACCATCGTCATCGCCATCTGGTACGAGGTCGCGCGCCGGCGGCGCGAGCGCCGCGCGCGCGAGCAGATGCGGCAGGCCGAAGCAGCGGAGGCCGCGATGCTGACCGCGGTGCCGGTGCCGGGGGCGGCTTGAAGCGCGTTGCAGACGGCTGGAATCGGTTGGCGCGAGGCGCCCCCCTCTGTCCTGCCGGACATCTCCCCCACAAGGGGGGAGATTGGCTGTCATCGCGACTTTCGCCAATCGCCAACGTGCAGGTTGGCGGCCGCAAGCTTGGCGCCATTCCTCTACCCCGGGCAGGGGGAGAGGTGGCACGCGAAGCGTGACGGAGTGGGGGTGCTTCGCCTCAATCCGCCATATGCGATTGCCCTGCCCTCGTGGGGGACATGGCCGGCAGGCCAGAGGGGGGCAACGTAGAGCGCTGCGTCCGCCAGAATGCAACGCGCTCCAGGGATTTTGGGGGTGCGCGTCTCGCACCCGGGCGGCGGGACGCTGCCCCGCCAAATTCAATCGATGTCGAACGAGACGCCCTGGGCCAGCGGCAGGGCGCGGCTGAAATTCACCGTGTTGGTGGCGCGGCGCATGTAGGCCTTCCAGGCATCGGAGCCGGATTCGCGGCCGCCGCCGGTCTCCTTCTCGCCGCCGAAGGCGCCGCCGATTTCCGCACCCGAGGTGCCGATGTTGACGTTGGCGATGCCGCAGTCGGAGCCGTCGGCCGACATGAAACGCTCGGCCTCGCGCATGTCGAGCGTGAAGATCGAGGAGGAAAGGCCGGCGCCGACCGCATTGTGGTCGGCAAGGGCGGCGTCGAAATCGCTGTATTTCATCACGTAGAGGATCGGCGCGAAGGTCTCTTCCGTCACCGGCGAAACCTGCTTCGGCATCTCGACCAGAGCGGGCCGCACGTAATAGGCTTCCGCCCGGCCCTCCTCGACGCGCTTGCCGCCGGTGACCTTGCCGCCCGCGGCAGCAGCCTTCTCCAGCGCTTTCTGCATGTTGTCGAAGGCGGCCTTGTCGATCAGCGGCCCGACCAGCGCCTTGCCGTCGAGCGGATCGCCGACGGAGACGCTTTCATAGGCTTTCTTCAGGCGCGGCACGAGCGTGTCGTAGACGCTGTCATGCACGAACAGGCGGCGCAGCGTGGTGCAGCGCTGGCCGGCCGTGCCCATGGCGCCGAAGGCGATGGCGCGCAGCGCCATGTCGAGATCGGCCGAGGGGCAGACGATGCCGGCATTGTTGCCGCCGAGCTCGAGGATGGCGCGGGCGAAACGTTTGGCGAGGCGCGGTCCGACCTCGCGGCCCATGCGGGTCGAGCCGGTGGCGGAGACGAGCGAGACCTTGTGGTTGTCGACCAGTGCCTCGCCGATCGTGCGGTCGCCGATCAGCACCTCGACCAGGCCGTCCGGCACGCCGCCGGCCTTCTCCGCGGCGCGGGCGAAAATCGCCTGGCAGGCGAGCGCGGTGAGCGGCGTCTTCTCCGACGGTTTCCACACGACCGCATTGCCGCAGACCAGCGCCAGGGCGGCATTCCACGACCACACGGCGACCGGGAAATTGAAGGCCGAGATCACGCCGACGACGCCGAGCGGATGCCAGGTCTCCATCATGCGATGGCCGGGCCGCTCGGTGGCGATGGTGAGACCGTAGAGCTGGCGCGACAGGCCAAGCGCGAAGTCGCAGATGTCGATCATCTCCTGCACCTCGCCGAGCCCTTCGGACGGGATCTTGCCGACCTCGATCGACACCAGCCGGCCAAGCTCGGTCTTGGCGGCGCGCAGCTCCTCGCCAAGCAGGCGCACCAGCTCGCCACGCTTCGGCGCCGGCACCAGCCGCCATTGCCGGAAAGCGGCGTCCGCGCGGTCGATCGCGGCCGCGGCGTCGCTGGCGGAAATGGCGCTGGCGGCAGCGATCTTTTCGCCCGTGACCGGACTGAAGACCGCCATGTCGCCGCCGCCATAGGCGGCTTCCGGAACGCCGAGCTTCTTCAGGATCGAAACGGTTTCCATCGCAATGGATTTGGGGGCGATCGTCATGATTTTGTCTCCGGCGCCAATGGCGCGCTCAAATTGCCGCAAATCCAAACGGAAGCCGGCTTCCACCTTTCCGGGATTTGCTCGTTGTTCTGCCGCAAAAACGGCGGGGTTGCCCCGCCGGTATCCAGACGGAAAACCGGTTTCCACTTTTCATGGATCTGCTCTTGGCGCGATACCTATTCGCCCGCGCCGCAAACCGCAACACCAGCGCCGTCGTTGCCCGATGCTATGCGGCGCTGTCATAAAGCTGTGCCCTTTGCCCGTGACATGGGGCGAGATGAAGATTCCGGCAGACAAGGACAAGCAATCGTGGCCGTCAATTTCGTGCACCTGACCGACCTGCATATCTCGGCGCCGGAGCCGAAGGACACGACGTTGCTCAGCGACACGACGGCGACGCTCGGCACGATCGTCGCACTGGTGCAGGCGATCGAGCCGCGGCCGGCTTTCGTGGTGGTGAGCGGCGACCTCACCAATCGCGGCGACACCGCCAGCTATCGCGTGCTGAAAAAGATGATGGCCGGGATCGACGTGCCGGTCGTCTATGCGCTCGGCAATCACGATACGCGGCCGGGCTTCTACGAAGGCATGCTGGAGCGCACCGACGACCCGGAAGCGCCGTACTGCCATGACCGGCTGATTGCCGGGGTGCATGTGGTGGTGCTCGATTCCTCCGTGCGCGGCAGGATAGGCGGTGCGCTGTCGCCGCAGCAGTTCGCTTTCCTGGAGGGTGCGCTCGACCGGCACCAGGACGCGCCGAAGATCATCGTCGTGCATCATGCTCCCGCGCTCGACGAGGGCAATTGGGAAACGCTGCCGACAGCCGACACGCAGCGCCTGGCCGAAACGCTCAAGGGCCACAACGTCGCCGGCATCCTGACCGGGCACATCCACCACGACCGGGTGTCGCACTGGTACGGCATTCCGGTGATCGTCGGCACCGGCCAGCACAACGCGATCGACCCGATCTTCAGCCGCGGCCTGCGCCTCCTCGCCGGCACCGGCTGCGCCTATTGCACGCTCCGGCCTTCCGGCCTGACCGTGTCGTTCGTCCCCCTGCCCTCCGACCGCCGTGAGCTCGGCATCATCTCTCCGGACGTGCTGAAGACGTTCGCGTAGGGCGGCCTTTTCGCAGCGTTCAGCGCGGAACCCCCTCTCAAGCGATCATTTGGTTTGGCCAAGCCAAACCTTAGGATCGCTTGAGAGGGGGTTTGCGCTGCCGTTTCACTTTGTCGGAAATCTTCAATCTGCACCCGCCGGACACCCGCTAAAACTTGCACATGAGGCGGACAAAGCCGCCCGGCAAGGAGAGCCAAGATGACCCCGTTCAAGATCGCCATTTCCGATGACCAGATCGCCGATCTGAAGCAGCGCCTCAGCATGACCCGCTGGCCGCAAAATTTCAGCCGCGACTGGTCGCGCGGGCAGCCCTTGCATTTCATCAAGGAGCTGGCCGAGCAGTGGGCGAACGGCTACGACTGGCGCCGCCAGGAGGCGGAGCTCAACCGCTATGCGCAATTCCTGACCGAGATCGACGGGCAGACGATCCACTTCCTGCACATCCGCTCGAAGGAGCCGAACGCGTTTCCGCTCATCCTGACGCATGGCTGGCCGTCGAGCGTCGCGGAGTTCCTGCCCGTCATCGGGCCGCTGACCGATCCGCGGGCGCACGGGCTCGATCCGGACATCGCCTTCGACCTCGTCATCCCGTCGCTGCCGGGCATCGGCTTCTCGACCCCGCTCGCCGGTCCGGGCTGGGATGCGATCCGCACCGCGAAAGCATGGGACGTGCTGATGAAGAGGCTCGGCTACGATCGCTACGGCGCGCAGGGCGGCGACGGCGGCGCGCTGGTGTCGCGCGAGCTTGCCATCCTCAACCCGAAAGGCCTGGCCGGCATCCACGTGCAGCAGATCTTCGCCTTCCCGGACGGCACGCCGGGCGAGATGGAGAGGCTGAGCGAGTTCGAGCGGGAAGGCTTCGCCAATCTCGAAAAGCACCAGCGTTACGGCGGTTATGTCGACATCCAGTCGAAGCGGCCCGGCACGCTCGCCTACGGGCTGGTGGACTCGCCCGTCGCGCAGCTTGCCTGGAGCAGCGAGCTGTTCTTCGGCTTCGAGGGCGATGCGGCAGAAAGCTTCGACCGCGAGGCTTTCCTCACCCATGTCTCCATCTACTGGTTCACCAACAGCGGCAGCGCCCAGGGCGACATGTTCTTCGAGGGTGCCAAGACCGGCGGCGGCTATCGCGAGATTCCCCAGGACGTGCCGACGGCGGTCGCGTCCTTCCCGCGCGACTTTCGCTCGGTGAAAAGTTTCGCCGAGCGCTCGACCACCAACATCGTGCAGTGGACCGAGATGCCGGAGGGCGGGCATTTCGCGGCGCATGACGCGCCGGATGCGCTGGTTGCCGACATCCGCCGCTTCTTCGCCGGGCTTCGTTAGAGCGTTCGCAGCCACTGCAATCGTCAGGTCCCTCGCCGGCGGCAACCCCAGCGCCGACGGTCCAGCAAAGAGCAACGCGCTCTAGCTGCTAAACGCCGCGGCCGCGATCTGCCGCGGCGTCTGGCCCATGATGGCACGCAGCGAGCGGATCATATGCGGCTGGTCGGAATAACCGAGCGTGAAAGCCACTTCGGCAGCCGCCTCGCCGGATCTCAGCAAGACGACCGCGCGCTGAGCCCGTTCGATCTGGCTGAAGGCTTTGATGGTCATGCCGGTGGTGCGCAGGAAGTGGCGCTGCATGGTGCGCTCGGTCGCTGCGTTCGGGTGGCCGGACACGATGGAGGCGACCAGCGGATTGCCGTGCACGGTCTCGCGCTTCACCAGGCGCGCGACGAAGTCCTCGACATTGTCCAGCCGCGGCACCTCGAAAATGTCGGAGCCGATACGGAAGCGGTCGCTGCCGATCCGCTCGAGCAAGACGCCCTGGTCGCGCAGGCGGTCCCCCGGCATAAGCGGCATGAAGGCCGACGCGGCGAACCCGATGGAAAAGACTTCGTCGCCTTCCTCATGTGGCAGCTCGACCGGTCGCGTGGTGAGGCCCGTGCGCAGAACTTGAAAGCCCCGGCGCGAGCGCAGAAATGCAATGTCCCACATGCCGTCGGGCTGGAGGCGCAGGCTGCCGCTGCCGGCGAAAACCGTGCGTGTCACCGACCGCACCAGGGACGATGCGACATCGTCGCGATGCTCGATCAGATGCATGGGCTGGTCACGACCTGCGACATTGCCGCCATGCTAACGCGCCGCAGCCTCCTGACAAAGCTGCAGTTTCCATCACCGTTTTCGGCGCTAACTTGCCAGGTACGCCACAATGGCCGGGAGCGCCCGATGTGCAACAATTACGAACAGCATGTTCGCCATGCCGAGCTGGCCAAGGCGCTTGCCATCGCCGAGCTGGCGCTGCCGGCGCATCAGGGCGACGCCGACCTGCCGCAGGCGGACGACATCAGGATCGGCGACATCGGCCCGGTGTTGCGCGAAGCGGGCAACGGCGTCGAGCTCGCGCCGATGAGCTTCGGCTTTCCGCCGACCGGGCGCGGCGGGCCGGTGTTCAACTTCCGCTCGGAAGGGCGCAGCTTCGCCAACAGCAAACGCTGCCTCGTGCCGGCTTCCGCCTTCTTCGAGTTCACCGGCAAGAAATATCCAAAAGCCAAGCACCGCTTCACGCTGGCCGGGGAGCCGCTGCTGGCGATCGCCGGGCTGTGGCGCGAGACGGAGGGCAACAAGCCGCCGGCCTTCACCATGCTGACGACCGCGCCGGGCGAGGACGTGGCGCCCTACCATGACCGGCAGGTGGCCGTGCTTGCCCCCAGCAACTGGGCGGCCTGGATCTACCTGACGCGGCCGGAAAGCGAATTGCTCCAGCCCTTGCCGGCCGGCTCGATCGCGGTGGAGACGGTGCGGCCGGGGAGCGACTGAACGAGGTGAGTTGCTGGCGCCAGCGCCCCCTCCACCATGCTTCGCATGGTCCCCCTCCCCCGCTTCGCAGGGGAGGATTTGGGCGCAGCGACCGGCCGCGACCTTGATCCTCCCCCGTTTACGGGGAGGGGGACCGCCGAAGGCGGTGGAGGGGGCGCTTGGCGCCGGCCGATTCGACGTTCCCGAACGCTTCGCCGGATGCGCCCTGCCCGGATCTACTGAAAGACCACGTCGATATAGCCCCCGCCGCCGCGGACGCGCTCGAAGTCGGTCCGGAGCGGCTGGGCCTTGGCGAGCCAGTCGCGCTCATAGGTTTCGAAGTCGGAAGGCTTCTTCGCCTTGAACCCCTGGAGATCGGCTGCGTAGATGCGGGTGGTGCCGACGCGCCGGGCGATCTCCGTCATCAGCAGCGAGCGCGGAATGGTCGGATATTTTCCGCGCTCGGTCGATACGACCGCCCGGGCCTTCGGCTTCTGACCGGCCGCCGGCAAAGGCAGGATCGCATCGAGTATCGCGGACGGTTCCTTGGGCTTGCCAGTGCCCATGTCCCAGGGCGTGGCGTTCTCGCTGCCGTGATGACCGATCTTGAGGAAGTCGACCGGCTTGCCGAGCAGCTTGCGGCGCTGGTTCCACATGACGTTCCAGGCGCCGTTCATCTTGCCCGGCTTGAAGTCGCCGTGCCATTCGGCGTCGCCGACGAACAACAGGCGCTGCTTGTTCCATTCGATCAGCAGCACCACGCTCGAATTGTTCTTGAGGCCTCCGTCCAGCGCGGCAAAGGCGAGCGCATTCGACTGCATGCGGTCGCGCAGCGCGCGGAACGCCGCCGGGCTGACGTTGCGCGGCGTCGGCGGCGGCTCGGCCGGATCGTCCGGCGCGGCGACTTCGCCGGCCGCTTCGGCATCCGTCTCGGCGTCGAAGGCGGCAGCGCCGAGCACACCCTTCAGCGCCCGCTCGGTCGTCGCGCCGAGGTAGAATTTGTCGAAGTCGAGCTCGGGCCCGAGGACATGGATCGTCGCCTTGTGGAGTTTGATGCCATGCGTCTCGTTCGTCTGTCCGGCATGCACATAGGTCGGGTCGCGCCCGTCGAGCAGGGTCTGCCGCAGGGTTTTCAGCGCGCCGGCATTGTTGATCTGGAAAATGGACAGAAGCTCGCTCGCACGCGGCCCGAGAGCCGGGCCCAGCGCCTCGAGGCCGCGCACGGCCTTCGCGGCGACCGCCCGCAGCTTGCGCGTCTTTCCGGCTTGCGGATGTTTCGGGTCCATGGCGCAGTTCATCCACACCGCGCCGACGGCGATGTTCTGAAACAGCGCCGGATCGAAACCGGCAATGTGATCCTTGTGCTCATGCGTGACGACCACGAGATCGAGACGCTTCCTGCCTCCCGGTGCCGGCGGCAGCTCGGTCTCGAGCTGTTTCAGCGCCGCAGCCAGGAATTTCTCCTCGCTCCACGTGCCGCAGTCGATCAGCATGTGGAACGCATCTTCGTTCTTCGCCGTCCGGCCGGGGATGCGGACATAGATGCAATCGCCGAGGCCAACGTCGTAGAGGCGGATCAGGAGCTCATTTGCCATCTCAATCCCCCCAAATCCTTGCCGTCGTCGTCATCGATGTGAAAATGCGGCGAGAGCTCGAAGCGCAGCGAGCCGCCTGTTTCACGGGCAATGAGCGGCGGCGTCAGGCTTCCGACAAGACCGGCCGAGCCGGCGAGCTCCTCGCCGACCATGCCTTCCGCGATGCGCCGGGCAAGCGCATCGAGATAGGCCTGCTTGCGTTCCTCGCCCGCCCGCATCACGGCCAGCGCATCCGCCTCGGTGCGGAACAGATCCTTGCCCCTGGCCTGCTTGCCGATCGCGACCACAGCGGTTGCGCAAGGCTCGCTGCCCGGCTTGCGCACCCAATAGAGCAGGCTGCCATTGACGTCGAACACCATAGTGCCGCCGCAGAGCAGGCTCGTCGTCCTCCCGTTGAAGGCGCCAAAACGCCTGCCTTCGAGCGCCAGATCCTCGCGCCACAGATATTGGAGGATGATCTGCTTGGGCAGGAAGAGCCCCCTGCCGACCATTTTCTGCGCGGTGAACACCTCGTCCACGACGATGTCGACATGGTCGGGAATGAACAGCCTGTCGCGGTTGTCGTCGAGATAACGGTAGGCTTCGGCGCGCGAGCTGCCGATGACTTCCGGATCGTGGGTGATGTCTCCGGGAATGCGGTCGTAGAGCGACGTCGGCGCAAGGCGCCTGTCCCGTTCCGCCGCAGTCATGATCTCGCGGGCGACAAAAATGTCGGCGATCATCCTGCGGTAGCCGTTCGGATCGGTCGGGTCGGCAATGGCGAGATTGCGCAGCACGGCGCACGCATAATCGTTGAACGTCGCTTCCACCGGCGGCAGCAGGTCGAGCGCCTGGATGGCGATCACCTGCATGCGGTCCACCGCAAACCGCATCGCCTGCGCCGGGGTCAGCTTGCGGCCGTCTTCCGGCTCGCGCTTCAGATATTGCTCCGTCAGCGCAACGAAAATGTCGAACATCGCACCGGTCATCACTTGCGAGAGCCGGTGCGGCTCGATCTCGTCCTTGTGGTCGCTCAGGCGGTCCTGGTTCGCGGCACTGCGCAGGTAAGGCTGCTTCGAGACGGCGTTGCCGAACTGGGCGGCGACGGCGGCGAGAAGGTCCGCGCCGGTCTTGCCGCGCAGATTGCCCTCGGTCCGCTTCGCGATCTTGCCGCGGAAGGAATTGTTCTTCAGAGACATCAGGATCGCCGTCAGGTCGCCGAGAAATTCGTGGAACGCGCCGGTCTGCGGCGACACCGCTTCCAGAAAGTAGGGGCGGATGCCGTCAAGCAGCGCATGACCGAACTCGTGGTTGACGATGTCGCTCGACAGGCAGGTGTGGATGCGCTGACCGCTGTCGTCGTCGAAATAGTAGAACTGCAGCGATTTGCTCTGGCGGTCGTAATAGGCATTCTCGGCATAGCCGGCATTCGGCGTGACCAGCAGCCGATTGCCTTCGAACGCCCAGGAAATGCGCCGGCCGAGGCCGCCCGGGCTTTCGAAGAAATCAAGCGTGCCCTGCAGGATCGCCCAGGTGCTGACCTGGCGGAATTGCGGCGTGTCCTTCGTCTCCCGGTCGATCCTGCGGCCGGCCGGATCGAAGAAGGCCTTTTCCTTCGGGCGCCATTCGGCCGGCTCTTCCAGCCTGTTGCTGGTGCCGTCGTAGTCGACGATGGCGAACCTTGCGCTTGTCGGGCCGTCGCCGATGCGCGGCTCCCACGGCACGTGGAAATCGCCATCGATCTCGAGGCCGGGATTGTTCTTCGCGATGAGCGGGTCCTTGTAATAGGTGTCGAAGCGAAGCTCGAGGCCGAGCTTGCGTCGCGTCGCACTGTCGAGGAACCGGCGGGAAGCGTACACGTCCCGCGTCTCGCCGGGCGAAAGCTTCACCTCCCTGGAGGGCTCGCTTTCCTCGACGGAACCGATCTTTTTCGCCATCTCACGCCCCCGGCTGTCACGCCAGCGGGAGGATCAAATGTCCCAACCCTTGAAGCTGCCGGCCGAAGCGTACCGCCGGCATGATCCGGCGAATGCATCGCCAAGAGACCGTCGCGCCAGGATTGGTTCGCTCCCCCTGCAGAAGCTTCTTGCTTATCGAGAGATATACTTCACCCCACTTGAATAGATAAGACAAGCTCGATTCTATTCGAATCGCTCCGATCGCCGCCTGCGATCGAGACGTCGTGGAGCAGGGCGGAGCGGCGCGTACGGTCAGCGCCAGCCGAGCGCCGGCGCGACATGCTTCAGGATCGCCTCGACCACGTGGGCGTTGTAGGCGACGCCGAGCTGGTTGGGCACGGTCAACAGCAGCGTGTCGGCCTCGGCGATCGCTTCGTCGGCCTTCAGCTGCTCGACCAGCCTGTCCGGCTCGGCCGCATAGGTGCGGCCGAAGACGGCGCGGGTGTCGGCTTCGATGTAGCCGAAATGATCCTGGCTGTCGCTGCCGCCGAAATAGGCGCGGTCGCGGTCGTCGACCAGGGCGAAGATCGAGCGGCTGACGGAGACACGCGGCTCACGCGTATGCCCGGCCTCCTTCCACGCCGCGCGGAAGGCGCGGATCTGCTCTGCCTGCTGCACATGGAACGGTTTTCCGCCCTCGTCGAACTTGAGCGTCGAGCTCTGCAGATTCATGCCGAGCCTGGCCGCCCAGACAGCCGTGGCGTTGGTCGCCGCGCCCCACCAGATGCGCTCGCGCAGGCCTTCCGAATGCGGCTCGATGCGGAGCAGGCCGGGCGGGTTGGGGAACATCGGGCGCGGGTTAGGCTGCGCAAACCCCTTGCCGCGCAGCATTTCGAGAAAAACTTCGGCATGCCGCCGCGCCATGTCGGCGTCGGTCTCGCCTTCGGCCGGCTGGTAGCCGAAATAACGCCAGCCATCGATGACCTGCTCGGGCGAGCCGCGGCTGATCCCGAGTTGCAGGCGACCGCCGGCGATGAGGTCGGCGGCGCCGGCATCCTCGACCATATAGAGCGGGTTCTCGTAACGCATATCGATCACGGCGGTGCCGATCTCGATGCGGCTGGTGCGGGCGCCGACCGCGGCCAGCAGCGGAAAGGGCGAGCCGAGCTGGCGCGCGAAATGATGCACGCGGAAATACGCGCCGTCGGCGCCGAGCTCTTCGACGGCGACGGCGAGATCGATCGACTGCAGCAGCGCATCGGACGCCGAGCGGGTCTGCGATTGCGGGGAAGGCGTCCAGTGTCCGAAGGAGAGAAAGCCTATCTTCTTCATGGAGGGGTGCGAATCCGTGATGACCGCAGCCGGTTGTGCTGCAGCTGCTAGATAGGCTGCGACCGCCGGCATGACAAACGAGGCGCGGCAGCTAAGGAGACATGACGAGGCGCGCGGGCTCGCTCAGTCGCGGGTGGAGCCTCGATCGCCGGTGCTTCCGACCGTCTCGTGGCGCGTGCGCAGCCGCTCCGCATACATCGAATAGGCGATGTAATATTTGTAGATGTTGCTGACGTACTGGACGGTTTCGCGGCCGACGATCCTGGCGGCGCCATTCTCGACATTGCCGAACCAGATATCCGGGCTGAGTCCCATATCCTCGGTCGCACGGCGGAACTTGCGCAGATTGCCCGGGCCGGCATTGTAGGCGGCCAGCGTCAGCAGCATGCGGTCGAGCGGCTTCGGGCCGGCATCGGTGATGTAGACCTCGGAAAGGTGGCGCAGATATTTGGCGCCGGCCTCGATGTTGCGCTCGGCACTTTCGGCCACGCCGGCAATGCCGACCTCCTTGCCGGCCGCCGTCGACGGCATCAGCTGCATGATGCCGACGGCGCCGCGCGGGCTGCGCTTGCCCTGGTCGAGCTGCGATTCCTGAAAACCCTGGGCGGCAAGCAACAGCGGGTCGAATTCGTACCTGCCGCCATAGGTGCGGAAGAAGACGAGCAGCGCCTGGAACTTGGCGAGCGCGGCCGGGGCGTAGGCCTGCCTCACCATCCTGTCGCTCTGGTAATAGCGCTTCTTGAGGATGTTGCCGAAGGCCGTGCCGACCTTGTGCTTGGCGACGAAGCCGGCGAGCGCCTGCCTGAGCTTCGGAGAGCCCTTGCGGATGCCGAAAGCGATCTCGCCGCCATCCGAAACGACGATGTCCTCGCGCACGTTCAGGTCATCGAAAACCTCGGCCCAGATCAGCGCATTGAACCGGTCGGCGACGGCCCAGGGCAGCAGACCGGCATTGACCATTTCGAGGATATCCTCGTCCTCGAGGTTTTCGTCGATCTCGCTCACGACGATCTCGGGTTTTCCTGCCGCCCTGCGCTCGGCGTTCAACGCGGCCAGATGCTCGAAGTAGCTGCTGGTGCGGCGAACATGGATCGCTTTGCCGCCGAGATCGTCCAGCGAGGCGACCGACGGCGAAGCAGGCCCGGTGACCAGGACTTCCCGGACGCCGCTCGCCAGCGGATCGCTGAAATCGATCGTCCTCAACCTCTCCGGCGTAATCGTCAGATCGGCGTAGACGATGTCGCCACGCCCCTCCACCAGCGCCGGCAGCAGGTCGCCGCGTGCCACCGGAACAAAGGCGATGTTGACCTTCTCGTTCTGCTTCTTCTTGCCGAGCTTGGCGTTCAGCCACTTGTCCAGCGCGTTGCCGAACTCCACCGCCGTACCGAGCTGCTGGCCGCGATCGATGAAGTAGATCGTCTTCGAATAGGGTACGAGAATGCGGACCAGCCGCCGCTTTTCCATGCCGTCGAAGTCGCCGGTCCAGGCCGCGAAGCCCGGGCCGTCGGTGGGCGACTCGGCATGCGCGGACGGCACGAAGGAGCCGGGCAGGAAGAGAAGGAGCAGCGTTGCCAGGACGGCGAGGAACACTGCCGGGAAGCGATTTGCGCCCTGTCGATGGTCCATCGCGACACCGTTTCCGAGGCACGCGCCGTGTGCCCTGCCTGGGCTGCACGGTTCATCGGGCCGGGCGGGCAAGCAAGTTGCGTTACCGTAACCGCTGCCGCGCCGCAGCAGCGGCCGGCCGGTTCAAGTCGACCCGCAGCCCTCTAAAGCATGTCGCGTGAATTGGGATTCACGCGACATGCATCAGGTCTTGATTTTGCGCATGTCTTGGTCCCAAAACCGGCGCCACTTTTGGGAGACGTGCTGTAGCGGCATGAGCTCCCGCGGCGGGCTCGCATGCCCACCTCAGCGATAATCGGCGAGCCTGGCCGCCACGCCACGCTCCCTCGCCTCAGTGTAGCCCCACAAGTCGGGCCGTGACCCGTCCAGGTCGGTGAAGCCGTAGATGCCGGCGAGCTCTCCGGAGTTGACGGATTTCTGGTTCCATCGCGCCCGCCCGGGATCGGCGGCGAGGGCTGCGACCGCACGCCCGACATAGCGCGGGGATTCCGAAAGCGCGAAGCCTTCGGGCGCCGTCGGCCCATTGCGTTCTGCAAGCAGCGCGTCGCGCCAGCCCGCTTCGGTGACGCCGTAGGCGTCAAGCATCATCTCGGAGCGCAGCCATCCCGGCGTGATCGCGACGGCCGTTGCGCCGAAGGGTGCAAGCTCATGCCCTTGCGAAAAGGCCAGGCGGTTCACTGCGGATTTCGCCAGGTCGTAGAACACCGAAATCCGGTAGTGCGTCGAATTGTACTGCGCCGTTCCGTCCGTCACCTCAACGACCAGACCGCCGGGCCTGTCAACCAGCAGCGGCAGCAGATGGTGCGAGGTGACGAGGTGGGTATCGATGGCGAGCCGAAGGATGCGCTGTCCCTTGCCGAGATCGGTCTGCCAGATGGGCTTGTTCCACTCGGACGGGCCACCCTTCAGGCGCTCCCCGCCCCAGATGTCGTTCACGAGCAGGTCGAGGTGGCCATGGTCGTTGCGAATCTTCCGCGCCAGGTCGCCGACCTGCCCCGCGTCGAGGTGGTCGACAGCGACCGGAATCCCGACCCCACCAAGCGCCGACACCAGATCGGCGGTCTCTTCGATTGTTTCCGGCCGGTCATATTCGGAGCGCGCCCGGCGCGTCGAACGACCGGTGCAGATGACGGTTGCACCGGCTTCGCCCAGCGCGGCGGCGATGCCCCTGCCCGCGCCGCGGGTGGCGCCCGCAACGACGGCCACGCGCCCGCGCAGTGCATCGGGATCCGGCGACCATGCCATGGCGGCAAGTCTCGCCGATCTGCCCGTCGCGATGCAAGCCGCAGCAGCCGATCGTGGGTTTTCCAGCCCCCGCCCAGCCGACGGCGCGCACGGCAACAACCGTCCATGGGCGAGCGTCTGGCTCTATGGAATAGCGTTGGTTGCCCTCGCCAGGGCAATCTAGATTGCGCGCGGACACGACAGCGGGTCACGTGAACCGGGGCTCACGTGACCCGCTGCGGGTTTTCTTGATTTTGCGCATGTCTTCATCCCAGAACCGCTACACTTTTGGGAGACATGCTTAGCGGGGCGCGCGGGGACATGCTTGCCGATCTCGTTTCCGGCATCCGGGAGAATTGGGAAATCCTGGCGATCAGCAGCGCCGCCATCCTGCTGGCGGCGATCGTTCGCGGCTTTTCCGGCTTCGGCTTCTCGCTGCTCTCGATCACGGCCATCTCGCTGATCATGCCGGTGGCGCAGATCGTGCCCTCGATCTTCCTGCTCGAGGTCGCGGCGTCGGTCAACATGATCGTCGGAATCTGGCGCGAGATCGACTGGCAATCGCTGCGCTGGCTGATGCTGGGCTACGTGATCGGCCTGCCGGTAGGCACCTATGCGCTGATCGCGGCGCCCGCTGATCCGGCGCAGATCCTGCTCAGCCTCCTGGTCATCGCCACCGCCATCATGATGCTGCGCGGCTTCCGCCTGGAGCGCACGCCGGGACCGCCAGCCTCGACCGGCACGGGTGCCGCGTCGGGCGTGCTCAACGGCGCGTTCGGGATCGGCGGCCCGCCCGTGGTGCTCTTCTACCTGTCGACCCCGGGCGCTGCAGCCATCGGCCGCGCCTCGATCATCTTCTTCTTCCTGTTTACCGACCTGCTCGGCGTCGCCTATTTCGCCACGCAGGGCCTGGTCACGCAGCAGAGTGCGGTCCAGTTCGTCTTCTGGATGCCGACCCTGCTCATCGGCGTGTGGATCGGCGCACATGCATTCAGGCGCGTCGACCAGGCCACCTTCCGCCACTGGGTGCTGATCATCCTGATCGCGCTCGCCGTGCTCGGCATGGTGAAGGCGATCATCAACATGAGCTATGCAACCTGAGCCACATGCAAATCGCGGACCGACAACGATGCCTGACGTAAGCGTGGCGGGCCGACCGAGCACCACCGGCCTGCGGCGATTCCTGGATCTGCAGCAGCAGCGCGACTGGATGCTCGGCAAGGCGACCCTGCGCGACGCCGACGAGCGTTCGCAGTCGATGGAACTGCGCCTCAAATACGCTGCGCGGTTCGAGAAGCTCAAGCGCCGGCCGCAGGCGCAGGAGGTTTTGCAGATCCTGCGGCGCTACGGCCGCGACTGCATCCCCATCCCGCGCCGGACAGAGCGGAACTACTGGTCGGTCTCCTGCCTGCCGTCGACTCCGGGCAAGGCGCTCGTCCGTGTCAATGCGAGCTGGATGGAGCTTTTCTCGCTCTATGCGGACGGCGAAGGCATCCGCGCCCTCTTCCTGGTGCACCTTTCCGATTTCACCACGGACCATTCGCCCGATCAGGGCAGGGTCGACGAAGCCTTGCTCGAGCGCTGCGTCACGACACCGGAAGATTTCGGCTATTTCTTCCCCCGCGGCGAAGACATTTTCGGCGTCAAGGTGCGCGGCTTGGCCTCGATCGGCAAATTCCTGACGACACGCCGCGCCCTGCATGCCGTCCGCGCATTCAACCTGACGCACATGAACCGGGGGCGGAACGCCTATCAGGCGAGCCACTGCTACGGCCTGGCAGACCACATGCTGGGCGGCGCCGGGGACTGAAATGGCGCAGCGGACGCGATGAAACCGGGCGCTCTCGCGTGCTCGTCATAGCGTTCCGTCGCGACCTGCTGCCGGCAGGTCGGAGGTCGGCGCGCCTCGTTCACGGCGCTGCGGTTGAACAGCACACTCTATCCGTTGGGAACGCTCTGGCTGTCTCGAGCGTAGATGATTGCCGTCGCGGTCATGTCGTTACGAGAAAGCGGGATATGAAAGCACCATATTCGATCCTTGAGGCGCCTTCGACACTGGGGCTTGCCACAGACGGTGTGGAGCAGTTGTGCGCGCGCCTGCTCCAACTGGGCCTGCGGCAACGGATCGGCGCCCGGATGGCTGGACGCGTGGAGGTGCCGCGCAAGCACCCGGAGCCCGACGCAGCAACGGGTGTGCTCAACGCACCGGCGATTGCCGAATGGTCCCCGCGGCTCGCCGATGCTGTGGGGGGCGTGCTCGCCGGGCACGAGTTCCCGGTCATCCTCGGCGGCGACTGCACGATCCTCCTCGGCTCGATGCTCGCATTGCGGCGGCGCGGGCGCTACGGCCTTCTGTTCATCGACGGCAACGCCGATTTCTTTCAGCCCGAGGCGGAGCCGAACGGCGAAGGCGCCTCGATGGACCTCGCCTGGGTCACGGGACACGGGCCTGCAGAGCTGACCAGCATGGAGGGCTATTCTCCCCTGGTGCAAACGACAGATGTGGTTGCGTTCGGCTACCGCGACCATGAGGACCAGGCTGAATTTGGCAGCCAGCCTTTGCCCCCGGAACTCCTGACCTTTGACCTCCCCAGCCTGCGCTCGGTCGGAATTGAGCACGCGGCCAGCGGGCGGTCGATCACCTGACGCGAGCGGAGCTCGACGGCTTCTTCATCCACCTCGACGCCGACGTGGTCGACGATGCCGTCATGCCGGCGGTGGATTTCCGCGTGCCCGGCGGACTGTCATGGGACGAGCTGGGAACGGTGCTGCAGCTTGCCCTCGCAAGCGCCAAGGCGGTCGGGCTGGAAGTCACCATCTACAATCCGCTGAAAGACGAGGACGGTAACGCCGGCCGCGGGCTCGTGGATGTCCTCGCCAAAGCGCTTGGCTCTTCGTCGCCTCCTCGGCAGGCCAAGAGGTCCGTCTCGCGCCTATGACTTACTTGCGGCGCGAGCGCGATGAGGACTTCGCAGTGAGCGAGTCCCAGGCGGCCATTGCGCCGTCAGCCGCGGCGCTGAGCTGCGCCCGCGAAGCGCCGTCGGCGGCGCGAATGCTCAGGCCATGGACAACGGTTGCGTAGAACGCGGCGATCGACGACGTATCGAGCTCGCGCGGAAGCTCACCGGTGCTTACGGCCGCATCCAATCGCTGCTTGATTGCCTTCGGCGTCTGTTGGCGGATCGTCAGAAGATAGTCCTGCGCGCCCTTGCCGGCAGCGGAACAGTTCATGGCAGCCTGGACGAGTAGACATCCGCGCGGCCGCCCCGGGCTCGAAATCGCGATCACCGCTTCGCGCAACATTGCCTCAACAGACGCCCTGGCGCTCGCGCCTTCCTTCAAGGCCGCCAATTGTGGACCGCCATAGGTCTGCGCGTAACGCTCAACGACCTCCTTGAAGAGCGCCTCCTTCGATCCGAACGCGTGATAAAAGCTGGGCGGGGTGATGCCTCCCATCGCAGTCTGGAGCTCTTCCAGGGTGACGCCATCGTAGCCCTTCCGCCAAAACCGTTCGAGCGCGCTCTCCAACGCCTCGTCTCGATCGAAAATTGCGGGGCGGCCTCGTTTCGCCATCGAAACCAGTCTCCTTGCTTCTTTAGTGCGCACTATAATTCCTCGTAATCGGCCCTCGCAAGCGCGTGCCCGCGCCGCAACAAGCCAAAAGGACGTTCTTGACCTGCGGCCCGCGCCTCTTTTATATAGCGCGTACTATATTATTGAGGAGAGAGCATGACCCAGACCGTTCTTGTGATTGGCGCAACCGGAAAGATCGGGCGGCGCCTGACTCCCAGGCTCGTGCGCCGCGGTGCTCAAGTTCGGGCGGCCGTACGCGGCGACAGCTTCGCGAGGCCCGGTGTCGAACCGGTACGTTTCGACTGGCGCGATCCTGGTACTTACGACACCGCCCTCCGCGGCGCCGAAGCCATCTACCTCGTACCCGCCGATCCCGGTGCTTCGGACGATCCGGTACGCGAAGTCGCCGATCTCCTTGAGCGGGGAAGGAAAAGCGGCGCCCGCCGTGTCGTGCTGATATCGGCTCTGGGCGTGGACAAAGCGCCCCCTGACAGTCCCACGCGGCAGATCGAGCTCGCGGTCGAGGGCTCAAGCATTCCTTGCACGATCCTGCGCCCGGGCGCGTTCATGCAGAATTTCTCAGAGCGCTTTCGCACGCGCATCCTGGAAAGCATCCGCGAACGCGATGAGATCTTTATGCCCGGCGGCGATGGCGTGGCCTCCTGGGTCTCTGCCGAGGACATCGCCGAGGTCGCGGCGATCGCTCTGACGAAGCGCGGTCACGAAGGTATGGGTTATACGCTTGTCGGGCCGGAAGCGCTCACGATGTCGGAAATCGCGGTCATAGTATCCGCGGCCGCTGGCCGTCAGATCACATACCGCGAGGCCGGACGCGAAGACGTCCACGGATGGCTCCTCGCGTCAGGTATGCCGCCCCATATGGCCGAGCCCTTCAGCGAAATCTTCACCGTGGCGTTGACCAGCGGCGCCTTCGGCGTCCTCAACAATCACATCGAGAAGGTCACTGGCCGTCCCCCTGTGTGCTTCGCGGAGTTCGCCGCCGATGCGGCGACCGCGTGGCGGCAGTAGCCGACGATTGCATGCCGCGCGCTCTGGCCAATCGCGAAGAAATCGACCGCGTGTTTCACACCCAGCAGGGATATCAAGAGTCTTACGTCGCTGTCGGTGCGTTCGCCTATCCAACCTTTCCGCTGCCCAGGATTCCGGCTGCGAGTGCCGCCGGCACGCGTGGGGTCGAAACGTGCGAGAGAGACCCGCCCTGAGCGGAGGATATTGGCGTCGACCAGCCGATCTGGATTGATGTGGATAAGGCGCGAGACCTTCACGAAGATGCAGTCCGGCCCGTGGCAAAACTTATCACCATGAGCGGCGCGAATGACCCTTGGGCCCTTCGGCGGCAAATCGTCGGTTGGTTCAGTGTGCGGGATGGGAGGCTCGCGACGATAGAGATTGCACGCGCCACACCGTCGCATCCTATGGCTCATGACTTGCCGCGTTGCGGCGCCGCTGATGTGTCGCCTGGCAGCCAGAGCGAGAGGAAGCCGGCGATCGTCAGCAGGGCGACATTGCAAGCGAGCGCGACGACGAAGGCTCGCGAATAATCGGCAAGCGCCTGACCGGTGCCGAGCACGCTGAAGAAGACGCCGCCTACGATGGCCACGCCGAGCGCTGCACCGATCTGGAAGGTCGAGATGACGACTCCCGAGGCAAGGCCGGCATGTCGGGAGTCGACATCGCCGATAACCGCCTTGACGACGGAGGGCATCACGATGCCGAAGCCGAGCCCGGCCGCAACGAGGCCAAGCTCGAGATAACCGGGCACGACGCCGCCGACCGCAAGCGCGATCGTACCGAAGCCCAATACCTGCACGGCGAGACCTAAGGTCAGCGCGCGGGGACCGAACCGCGCCATGAGCCTGGCTGCTGCGAACGAGGAGGCCAGGAAGTAGCCGACTCCGAACGGGAGCGTGCGCATACCGGCACCGAGCGGCGTCAGCCCGAGCCCGCCCTGCAGATAGACGGAGAAGGTCAGGTAGAAGGCCGATAGCATGTAGAAGAGCAGCGCCATCGCGACGCCGGTTGCGAAGCCTTTTTGCCGGAACAGGGTGATGTCGACGAGCGGCGACCCGCCGCGTCCGACCAGGCGGCGCTCGAAGCCGATGAAGGCGGCCAGCGTGACGGGCGAGGCGACGAGCATAAGGACAATTGCGGGCGGCCAGCCCAGCTCGCGCCCTTCGACGAGCGGGTAGACGAGAAGACCGAGCGTCGCCGACAGGAGGAGGACGCCGCCCACGTCGAGCTTTTGCGCATGGTCCGCCTTGGAGTCGCCGAGGAACAAAAAGCCACCGACGAATGCGACAATGCCGATGGGGACGTTGATCAGGAAAATCGCCTGCCAGCTCAGGCCCAAGGGCTGCCACGTCACCAGCACGCCGCCGAGGATCTGGCCGGCGATGTTGGCGAGGCCGAACGTGGCCCCATAGAAGGCGAGCGCCCTTCCCTGCTCGGCCGGCGGAAACAGCACGCGGATCGAGGCCAGCACCTGCGGCGCCATCAGGGTGGCCGTCAGGCCTTGCAGGATGCGGCCGGCGATAAGGACGCCGGGCGACCAGGCGGCGCCGCAGAGGAGCGACGCAAGGGTGAAACCTACGACGCCGGCCAGGAACATGCGCTTGCGCCCCAGCCAGTCGCCGAGCCGGCCGCCGGTGATGAGGAACACCGCATAGGTCGCCGCATAGGCGGAGACGACGAACTGCACCTGGCTGGATGTGGCCGCGAGGTCCTGCCGAATGGCGGGCAGCGCCAGGTTGACAACAGTGAAATCGAGCACCGGAAGGAACGCGCCGATGAGCAGCACGGGAAGCGCCAGCCATCTGCGCGGGTCACTTGCCGTCTCCGAGATTGCCTGCTTGGCCAAAGCCGCTGTGTCCGCACTCATGATGAGCTCTCCCGATCGCCGCCGCGCGGTCCCTCCGCGCGGGCGATCTCCTGGGTTCGGAGGGATGGATGGCGCGGCGCCGTTACAACGGCGGATGCCGGCGGTGCCAGTCGGTCGCCTGCTGATAAGCGTGGCCGGCCCGCACGAGCAGGGCTTCGCCAAGATGGCCGGCGACGAGCTGGAACGTGATCGGAAGGCCCTTCGCCGAGAAGCCGCCGGGCAAGGTGATGGTCGGTACGCCCGCCATGTCGAAGGGTGTCGCGAAGCGGATGAATTCCGAAAGCCCCTCTGACGTCGCGAACCGCTCGGCTTCCTGCGTCAGCGTGAAATCGGCGGTCGGCTGGGTCGGTATGAGAAGCAGGTCGATGTCTGCAAACAGGGCTGCGAGCGCTCCGCTGAACGCGAGGCGGTCATGGTGAGCTTTCATCAGATCGACGCCGCTCACGGCTCGGCCCGACTCGATGAGCCGGCCCAGCCCACCGTACTCGGCGGCGCGCGCCGGATGGGTCGCGTCGTGGGCGATCGAAACCTCGACGGCGACGATGGTTCCCCAGCCTGTCATCACAGCGCGTGGATCGGGGAAGCGCACTTCCTTGATGATAGCGCCCAAGGCTTCCAAGACCCTGCGGGCCTCGCGCACGGTGGCGATGGTGTCTTGATCGCAGCCGGTTTCCGCGTAGGCGGAGTCGATCCCGATCCTGAGCCCGCGGACGCCGGCCTCGAGGCCCGCGAGATAGTCGGGCACTGGGGCCGTGAGGCTGGTGGGATCGTCCGGATCGAAGCCGGCGATCGCGCCGAGCATCACGCCTGCGTCGGCAGCCGAGCGAGCCATCGGACCCACATGGTCCAGACTTGCCGCAAGGGGGAAGACACCGTGGCGGCTGACCCGGCCCCAAGTCGGCTTGATACCGGTGATGCCGTTCGCGGCGCAGGGAAAGCGGATGGAGCCGCCGGTGTCGCTGCCGAGCGATCCGAAGCATAGGCCCGCAGCGGTCGCGACGCCCGAACCGCTCGAGGAAGCGCCTGCATAATAATCCGCATGCCAGGGATTGCGGGGCGGCGCGATCGCCGGGTGATGGCTGACGAACGCGCCTTCGGTGAGCTGGAGCTTGCCGAGCAGGATCGCGCCGGCATCGGCCATACGCTTCACGACGGTCGCATCGGTCTCAGGGACATGGTTGGCGTGGACCACTGTGCCGGACGCCGTCACGACGCCGGCGGTATCGCAGAGGTCCTTGACAGCGACGGGAATGCCGTGGAGCGCGCCGCGATAGGCGCCGGCCGCAATCTCGGACTCGGCACGGCGGGCCTGGCTCAGGGCGAGCTCAGGCGTGACAGTCGCATAGGCAAGGAGCGAAGGGTCGAGCTGCGCGATCCGGTCCAGCAGGGCGATGGTCAGCTCGACCGGAGATATCTCGCGCGACCTGATCGCGTCGGCTGTTTCGGTCAGGGTCGCGTAGTGCCGGTCCGTCATATCACTCACCTCGCTTCCGGGGGACGGCCGGCGCGACCGCTCTCTCCCGCAAGGGATCCCGTTCGCGCCGTGCTTCGCGAACATAGGCATCGAGCATGGATAACGGAACAGAATATATATATATTTCAGAGATCACTAGATGATATATATATGCGCGCGAAGGCGCATCGCGATGGCGAGGACAATAACGGGTCTAAATTGATGTCCTCGCTAGAGATAAGGATTGGATATGTGAGCCATGACGACGCTTGATGTCGATGCCGTGCAGGCCTTCGTGCTGGTAGCCGATTTCCAAAGCTTCACGCGGGCGGCCGAGGCGCTCGACACCTCGCAGGCCGCGATCAGCATGAAGCTAAAGCGGCTCGAGGACCGGCTGGGCGAGAAGCTGATCGAGCGCACGCCGCGGCTGGTGCGGCTGTCGGCACGCGGGGCCGCGTTCCTGAGCGCGGCGCGCGAATTTCTGGCGGCGCATGAACGCGCCATGGCGGAACTCTCGGCGGCGACACGCCGCTTCACGCTCGGCATCGCCGATCAGGTCGCCGGGCCAGAGCTGCCGGCCCTGCTCGCCCGCCTTCACGCCTATGACCAGGCGCTGCTGATCGAGGTGCAGATCGAGGCGTCCCGCAATCTGCTGGAAGCATTCGATCGCGGTGTGCTCGATGCCGCGATCATCCGCCGCGAAGATGACCGCCGGGATGGAGAGGTCCTGTCGCAGGAGCGGTTCGGCTGGTTTGCGGCGCCGCAGTTCGAGCACCGCAGCGGCGATCCGCTCCGGCTTGCGTCGCTAGCGGCCTCGTGCGGCGTTCGCAACAACGCGACACGCGCGCTCGACGCTGCGGGGGTGAGCTGGGTCGAAGTCTTCCTCGGCGGCGGCTCTGCCGCCGTTGCCGCAGCCGTGTCGGCCGGCCTCGCGGTCGCAGCGCTGGCGCACCGCGTCGTGCCGGTTGGCGTCATCGAGGTCGGCGAAAAGCTAGGGCTTCCGCCGCTTCCCCCGTCTGAGATCATCCTGCATTCCAGCCTGACCGACGTCCGGTCGCGCGGGGCCTTGCGCACGATTGCGGCCGCCTTCAGGGAGCATCGCGCGTCGGCCGTGTAAGCCGGCATCCGCCTCGACGCCTTGGCCGCAATTGGAGGGGGCATCGTTGCCTGTGTGATCCATGGCATTCGGGCGTCGGCACGTGCCGCGGTGCGGCCCGTCAAAAATTTCGGCCACGGAAGTTCCACCGATCGCATCGCCGAGTTGGCGGCTGTTCGCGATCAGGCCCAAGCTGACGCGGAACGTGCAACGGCAGCGGTGGAGCGCTTGGGCCCGGCAATTTCGCCGCACCGCTTGCGGCGGTTCGCGCTTGCCGCGCCGCGCAAGCTTCGGAACGAAGATGAACTTATCGACGGGACCATCTGCGTGCGCTTGCGCAACGTATCGAGGTGGTCGATCCGACCGAAATTCGTATCCTGGGGTCGAAAACCGAACTGCTGCGGACACGTGTCGCCGCTGCTGGCGTAGAATCGGCGGCTGCTGGCGTTCGCAGTTTTATGCCGAAATGGCGCGCCCGAAGAGATTCGAACTCCTGACCCCCAGATTCGTAGTCTGGTGCTCTATCCAGCTGAGCTACGGGCGCGCTGCGGGCTGACAGGCAGCCTCTCCGGCCGGGAAAGCCCGGCCGAAATGTGACGTGCTACCTAGCGATTGAGATCGCGAAAAGCAAGCGGGGTGGCGAAAAAGGTTCGGGAGGCTGCCGGGGCGGCGGAGAGGTGCGCCCCCTCCACCACGCGGAGCGTGGAGATCGGGCGGCGATATCATATGTCGGCGTGATAAAACCGGCGGCGGCGGCGGCCCTCATCCGACCCTTCGGGCCACCTTCTGCCCGTGACCCTTCGACGAGCTGAGGAGGGAGAAGGTAGATGATCAGGCGCCCTTGCGCAGCGCGCGGGCGTCCTCGAGGCGGACGGGCTGGTCGGGGATGGTGACGCAGAAGACGGTGCTGCCGCCCTTCGACTCGACCAGTTCGAGCGAGCCGCCATGCGCGCGGGCAAGCTCCTGTGCGATGGCGAGGCCAAGCCCGATGCCGCCGATGCGGGTCGAGGCGCGGAAGGCCACGAACAGGTTTTCGAGCGCCTTCTGCGACAGGCCGGGGCCGGTGTCGGAGACGCGGATGCGGGCGACGCTGCCCGCCCGCTCGGCATCGAGCGTCACCCGCCGCACCAGCGCGGTGTCGGCATCGGCACCCATGGCCTGCACGGCGTTGCGGGAGAGATTGGTGAGCACGCGGAAAAGCTGCTCGGGATCGGCGTCGATCTCGAAGGCGGGATCGACCTCGTTCAGGAACTCGATGCCGGAATCCGGATCGATGCCGAGCAGGCCGTGCACGTCGTCGACGAGCTGGCGCAGGCGGATGCGGCGGCGCATGGGCGCCGCTTCCTGCGTGCGGCCGTAGGCGAGCACGCCTTCCGAATAGGAAACCGCGCGGTCGAGCGCGCGCACCAGCTTCGGCGCAAAGGCCTGGACGGTCGGGTCTTTTACCGAGCGCAGGCGGTCGGACATCAACTGCACCGAGGAAAGCAGGTTGCGCATGTCATGGTTGATCTTGGAGACGGCCAGCCCGAGATCGGCGAGATGCTTCTGCTCGGCCAGCATCTTCTGCAGCCGCGCCTGCATCGAAGCGAGCTCGCGCTCGGCAATGCCGATCTCGTCGGAACGGTTCTCCGGCACGATGATCCTGCCGGGGTCGTCCGGCTGATCGGAAAAGGCCAGGATCGAGCGGGTCATTCCCCTGACGGGCCCGATGATGATGCGGTTGATCGCCCAGAAGAGCGGCGCGGCGGTGATCAGCGAGATCAGCAGCGAGAACAGCACGACAGACCGCGAATAGGCGATCATCGCGCCGCGCAGCTTGTGGTCGGGAAGCAGCAGCTCGTATTCCTTGGTGCTGTCGCCGACCCGGCCGAAGACGCGCAATATGCGGTCGCCGCCGAACAGCATGGTGTCGATCGCGTCGGTCACCGCCATCATCGTGCCGGTGTTCTCGAGATCGACATGCTCGTCGACCTCGGGGGGCATCTCGGCGACGACGAGCAGGGTCGACACGCCGGCGTCGCGCACGGCGATGGCCTTGGCGCCGATCGCCCGCAGCACCTCGTCCTGCGCCTCGCGCGACAGGCTGAGCGGCTCGTTCTCCAGCAGCACCACGCTGACGGCGGCGGCCGTGCTCAGCTTCTCGTCCAGCCAGCGCAGGCGATAGCCGGAGATCGAGGGCAGCACGATCAGGATCTCGGCGGCGATGACGAAGACGATGGTGAGCAGCAGCAGCTTCGTCGACAGGCCGCGCGACAAGGGCACTGTGCGGCTGGCAGCCGTTCCGGTCGCGACAGGCCCCTCCTCAACCATCAAGCTTCCCTTCCGATCTGCGCGCAATCGCCTCAGGAGCAAACGCACGGCAAGCGGCGCACCTTCCCGCAAAGGTAGGTTATCGCTTCGCTTTTGCCAATTTCAGGGCGGATCGAGCGCCGTCAATCCCGACAGAAGCCGCCGAAACCGGGATCAAGCCTCACCGTCGGCCGCAACGCGGCGCCGCCGGGCGGCGCGCAGCGACCGGCTGCGGATGAGGTGGCGCAGCAACGGAACGAGCACGGCGAGAAGCGCGAGCACGGAGAGCGCCAGCTTGACCTGCGGGGTGATCAGGTCGGCCGGCGCCAGCCGGTGGCCGGCTGCGATGGCGCTGTCCAGCGCTTCGTCGACCCCGTCGCCCAGCCACGCGAAGATCGCGATCAGCGGCAGCATGCCGACCACGGACGCGCCGATGAAGGTGGAAAGCCTGACGCGGAAAAGCGCCGGCGCGATGTTGACCGCGATGAAGGGGATGTAGGGGGCAAGCCGCAAGGCGACCAGATAGGTGAAGGCGTCGCGCTCGAAGCCGCGGGCGAGCCGTCGGCTCAAGCGGCCGCTGCGCTGCCGCAACGTCGTGCCGAAGGCGTAGCGCGCGGCGATGTACATGATGGTGGCGCCGCCGGCAGCACCCGCCACGGCAAGCAGCGCGCCGCAGAGCCAGCCGAAAAGCAGCCCGCCGAAGACCGCAAGCGCAGACGGTGCAGGAAAACCGAAGGCCGTGATGACCAGGCAGAAGGCGACGAAGGCGAGCGCGGCGAGCAGGCTGCTGCCGCCGGCAGCCGCGATCAGGTCCTCGCGCGAGCGTGCGACGGCTTCGAGCGACAGGTGCTCGTGCAGCCCGGCGGCATAGCCGGCAACGAGACCGAGGACGAGCACGATGACCGGGAGGAAACGCCAGGCGGCAAAGCCGCGCGGTTCGGCGACGTCCTCGCCGTCCGCGGCCTCGACCAGCGGTCCTGCCGAATTCTCCATCATAAGCCAGGATATCGGCAGCGCGGCGCGGCAAAAAGACGGCAAAATCGCGCCGGCAAGGCAGAAATTGACTTCGCGGCACCTTCTTTCTATAAGCCCGCCCACACGCGGGCCGGGCAGCCGGCGCGATAGCTATTGCGCCATCGGCCCCGTCAAAACGCTCCTGCTCCTAACAGAGTCAGAACCAAGAAGGGCCGCACGCCGCGGCATTGAAACAAATGAAGCGCACCTATCAACCCTCCAAGCTCGTCCGCAAGCGCCGTCACGGATTCCGTGCGCGCATGGCCACCAAGGGCGGCCGCGGCGTCATCGCCGCACGCCGCAACCGCGGCCGCAAGCGGCTCTCTGCATAGCGCCTGTCTCCCGAAAGTGTTTTCGGCGGTTTCGGGAAAAGGACATGCGCAAACCAAAGAAACTTGCGGCAGGTCGCGTGAACCCCTGTTCACGCGACATGCCGTAAGCGGAACGCCACCGTTGCCGGCGGCCGATATCCGCCGACTGCGCAAGCGCGCAGAATTCCTGGCCGTCCAGCGCGGGGAAAAGCGCCGCGGGCGGTTCTTCCTGCTGGAAGTGCTGGCGCGCAACGACGCGGAGCCCGCGCGCGTGGGCTTCACCGTCACGCGCAAGGTCGGCAATGCCGTCGTGCGCAACCGTATCCGGCGGCGGCTCAAGGAAGCCGTCCGGCGCCATGCCGCAGGTGACATGGCGCCGGGCAATGACTATGTGATCGTCGGGCGCAGCGAGGCTCTCGCCGCCCCGTTCGGCGAACTGGCCTCCGAACTTTCCCGACGCATTCTCGGCAAGCGCTAGGACTTCCATGGAAACCAACCGCAACTTCTTCATCACGATCGCGCTCTCGGTGGCGATCCTGACGCTCTGGCAGGTGTTCTACGTGAACCCGCGCGTCGAGGAGGAGCGGGCCAAGATCGAGGAAGTCCAGCCAGGCCCGGCGCAACCCGGCCAGCCTGCCCAACCCGGCCAGCCGGCGCAGCCTGGCCAGCCCGACATTCCAGGCGAGGTGCCCGGCACGGGCGGCGCGGGCGACCGGGTCGCGGCGCTCGAAGCTACCGCCCGCGTGCCGCTCGACACGCCGAGCCTCACCGGCTCGATCAACCTGACCGGCGGACGCATCGACGACCTGCGGCTGAAGCATTACCGCCTGACCATCGACGACCTGTCGCCGATCATCGAGCTGCTCAATCCGAGCAATCTCAACCCGAGCGGGCTGCAGCCGGGCGCGGCGCGGCAATTCGTCGAAACCGGCTTCGTCGGCAACGAGGCGACCGGCACCGTGCCGCGCTCCGACACGGTATGGGCCGCGGAGGGCAATGCCCGGCTGACGCCGGAAACGCCGGTGACGCTCACCTGGGTCAACGACAAGGGACTGACCTTCAAGCGCGTCATCTCGGTCGACAACGACTACATGTTCAACGTCGCGGATTCGGTGACGAACAGCACCGGCGCGGCGGTGACGCTGCAGAATTACGGCCGCGTGACGCGGTTCGACCAGCCGACCACCGGCTCGATCTGGGTGCTGCATGAAGGCCTGATCGGCGTGACCGGCGAGGAAGGCCTGCAGGAGATCGACTACTCCGACATGGAGGACGACAAGACGATCACGCCCGGCAAGTCGTCCAATGGCTGGCTCGGCATCACCGACAAATATTGGGCCGCAGCGCTCGTTCCCTCGACCGCGCAGCCATTCCAGCCGCGGTTCACCTATCGCGACGACGCGCAGGGCGGCGGCCCCCGCTGGCAGTCGGATTTCCTGACCGACCCCGTCTCTATCGCGGCCGGCGCCACGACCGCGGTCGAGACGAAAATCTTCGCCGGCGCCAAGGAAGTGGCCGAGGTCAACGGCTACATGGAGCGCTACAACATCCGCCAGTTCGACCTGCTGATCGACTGGGGCTGGTTCTACTTCATCACCAAGCCGATGTTCTGGCTGATCGACAATCTGTTCAAGCTGCTCGGCAATTTCGGCCTCGCCATCCTCGCCACGACCGTCATCGTGAAGGCCATCTTCTTCCCGCTCGCCAACAAATCCTACAAGTCGATGGCGAACATGAAGAAGGTGCAGCCGAAGATGCTGGAGATCCGCGAGAAATACGCGGACGACCGGATGAAGCAGCAGCAGGCGATGATGGAGCTGTACCGGACGGAGAAGATCAATCCGGTGGCAGGCTGCTGGCCGATCCTCATCCAGATCCCGGTGTTCTTCGCGCTCTACAAGGTGCTGTACGTCACCATCGAGATGCGGCACGCGCCGTTCTTCGGCTGGGTCCAGGATCTGGCCGCCCCCGATCCGACCTCGCTCTTCAACCTGTTCGGGCTGCTGCCCTTCGAGGTGCCGGCGCTGCTCTTGATCGGCGTCTGGCCGCTGCTCATGGGCGTGACCATGTTCCTGCAGATGCGCATGAACCCCACCCCGCCGGACCCGACCCAGGCGATGATCTTCAACTGGATGCCGGTGATCTTCACCTTCATGCTGGCGAGCTTCCCGGCCGGCCTGGTGATCTACTGGGCCTGGAACAATCTGCTGTCGATCATCCAGCAGGGCGTGATCATGAAGCGGCAGGGCGCCAAGATCGAGCTGTGGGACAATCTGATCGCGCTGTTCCGGCGCAAGCCAACGCCGGCGGAGTAGCATTGCAGAGGGGAGCAGGGGAATAAGCGAATAGGGGAGTAGGTCGGGCGGTGCGTCATTCCCCGGATGATTTCGTCAAACCGAAGCGCATCCCTACTCCCCTACTCCCCTACTCCCCAAAGCCGCTGAAGACTTTCGGTCGAGATGCGCTATAAACCGGCATGACCGGCCCGAATCCTTCGATCAAGCACCCGATCCCGATGCATCCGCGCGTCGGCTTCCTGAAGCCGCTGATCGACGCGCCCAACATCCAGATCGGCGACTTCACCTATTATGACGACCCGCTCGGGCCGGACAAATTCGTCGAGCGCTGCGTGCTCCACCACTATCCGTTCATCGGCGACCGCCTGATCATCGGCAAGTTCTGCGCGCTGGCCGAAGGCTGCCGCTTCATCATGAACGGCGCCAACCACGCAATGTCGGGCTTCTCGACCTATCCCTTCAACATTTTCGGCCAGGGCTGGGAGGAAGGTTTCGACCAAAAGACCTGGGAGGCGGAGAACCGTGGCGACACCACGATCGAGCACGATGTCTGGATCGGCATGGAGGCCGTCATCATGCCCGGGATCACGATCGGCAGCGGCTCGATCGTGGCCGCCCGCTCGGTGGTCACGCATGACGTGCCGCCGTTTTCCATCGTCGCCGGCAATGGGGCAAAGGTGGTGAAGATGCGTTTCGACAAGCGCACGATCGCGCGGCTGCTCGCCATCGCCTGGTGGGACTGGCCGGTCGACAAGATCTCGCGCCACCTGAACGCCATCCGCGGCAGCGACATCGAGGCGATGGAGCGCGCGACGTGAGGCCGGCAGCGACGGCCGACATGCAGCTCTTCGCCAAGCCGTGGGTGTTCATCCGCGGCGTGCCCGACATGAAATTCCTGCCGCCGCAGGGCCCGGCCGAGATCGCCTTTGCCGGGCGCTCCAATGTCGGCAAATCCTCGCTGATCAATGCGTTGCTGGCACAGCAGGGGCTGGCGCGCACCTCGAACACGCCCGGCCGCACGCAGGAGCTCAATTTCTTCGTGCCCGACGGCCACGCCGGCACCACCGACGACCTGCCGCCGCTCGCGCTGGTCGACATGCCCGGCTACGGCTACGCCAGCGCGCCCAAGGAAAAGGTCGAGCTGTGGACGAAGCTCGTCTTCGACTATCTGCGCGGACGCGTCAGCCTGAAACGCGTCTATGTGCTGATCGACGCCCGCCACGGCATCAAGAAGAACGACGAGGAGGTGCTCGACCTGCTCGACAAGGCGGCGGTGTCGTACCAGATCGTGCTGACCAAGACCGACAAGATCAAGGCGGCCGGCGTGCCGCGGCTGATCGCCGAGACGGGCGAGAAGATCCGGCGCCGCGCCGCGGCCTATCCCGAGGTGCTGGCGACCTCTGCGGAGAAGCGGGAAGGGATCGAGGATTTGCGCGCGGCGATTTTGCGCGCGGCGCGGGGGGAGTAGGGCCGCGCCGAGCGCCCCCTCCACCATGCTTCGCATGGTCCTCCTCCCCCGCTTCGCAGGGGAGGATCCGGCGCAGCGGCCGGCGCAGGCACCCCGCAAACGCAACCGCGCGGCACCGCCTTTCGACGGCACCGCGCGGCCTCCAAGCCGCCGTCCTTGCGACTTTTTACATTTTCGGCAGCAGGACCTTGTCGATCACGTGGATGACGCCGTTCGACTGGTCGACATCGGCGATCGTGACGTTGGCGACGTTGCCGTTCTCGTCGGTCACGGTGACCTTGTCGCCCTCGTACTTGGCGGTCCAGGTGCAGCCGCCGACGGTCTTCACCGGATGCGCGCCCTTGTCGTCGTCGACCATCTTCATGATGTCCTTGGAGAAAGCCTCGGCGCCGACCACATGGCAGGTCAGGATCTTGACCAGCGTGTCCTTGTTCTCGGGCTTGAGCAGGTTCTCGACGGTGCCGGCCGGCAGCGCCTCGAACGCGGCGTTGGTCGGTGCGAAGACGGTGAACGGGCCGGGGCCCTGCAGCGTCTCGACCAGGCCGGCGGCCTGCACGGCAGCCACGAGCGTGGTGTGATCCTTCGAGTTGACGGCGTTCTCGACGATGTTCTTGTCTTCGTACATCGGGGCGCCGCCGACTTCCGGGTTGGCGGCGTAGGCAATCGTGGCGAGGGTGGAGATCGCGACGGCGCCGGCGAGGATCGAAGCGGTGAATTTGCGCATGAAAGTGTCTCCCAGTTCTGTTTTCCCGGAGCGGGTTTGCAGGGGGAGATACGCGAGGCTTTTCAGCGAGTTTCCGCCTTCCGGCGAAAAAGATTCAAGCGCTCCGCTGAAACTTTTCGGCGCGAATTTCGTGGCAGTTCCTGCCTCGGCGAACGCTGTGCTCAGGCGTCCTTGCGCCACCAGACGCCGGTCACGTCCACCACGTTGATCTCGGGCTTCAGGCCCTTCCGATCGAGATAGTCGTGCACGGCCTGGCGGCAGGAATTCAGCGCGCCGTAATCGTCGATGATGCAATAACCGCCGGGCGACAGCTTGTCGTAGAGATTGGTGAGCGCATCCATGGTGGATTCGTACATGTCGCCATCGAGACGGATCAGCGCGAAGCGGCTGGACGCGGGCAGCGTCGGCAGCGTGTCCCTGAAGAAGCCCTTGAGGAAGACGACCTGACCGTCGAGCAAATCGTAGGCGGCAAAATTGGCCTTCACCTGCTCGACCGAGACGGCGAGTTCCTCGAAAGCGAAAAGACGGTCGCGGCGGTCCTGCTTCACGCCGGGGCTAGGCGGCGGCAGGCCCTCGAAGGAGTCGGCGCAGACCACACGGCGATCCTTGACGCCATGGGCGGCGAGCACGGCGCGCATCAGGATGCAGGTGCCGCCACGCCAGATGCCGGTCTCGATGTAGTCGCCGGGCACGCCATCGCGCAGCGTCGCCTCGACCAGCGTGCGCACGTTGGTCAGCCGCTCCTGCGACAGCATGGTATGGGCGCGGGCCGGCCAGTGGAAGGCGCCCTTGCGCGTCAGCCAGGGGTGGCGCAGGCGCTGCACGAGGCGCTTCAGCCTGCCCTCAATCGCGCTTTCGCCGTGGATCGTGTTCGAGACCGAAGCCTGGATGAGGTCGAGGTAGCGCGAGCGAAGCTCGTCCACCATAGGCGCGTCCGGCATTTCTTCCTGTTCTCCAAACTTCCGGGCGACTAGCCCGCGGCACCTCAAGCCAGAAAGCGCGGCAGAGCGCAAGCTTCATCGTCGCCGGCGCATTTTTGCGCCCGGCTGCCCGGACGTCGGGACGGGCGGCTCACCAGGCCTGCAGATTTCCTGTAAAGAACAGCCGCCATGCTGTCGCGACCGCAGCGGTCGCCGCCTGAAGCCGGAGTTTTTTGAATGAGCAAGCCGCGTCGGCCGGCGTGCGCAGCTCATCGCAGGGAGACATGCCGTAGAATTGCTTGAGAGGGGGTGCGACGCTCAGATCACGCTCAAGCCGCCGGCGGCGACGACTTCGGTGGGCGAGCCGGACGGGGAGCCGCCGAGCGGCTCGCGGCTGATGGCCAGCGCCACGCCGGCGGCGAGCCTGGCCTGGATCGCCGGAGCGACCGACAGGCGGGCCGAGGCGCCGGCGGGGATGACACCCATCGACACGGGCGCATTGCTGCCCTCGACCATCCAGAGCTCGAAGTCGCGGTCCGCGCCGCGCTCGCCCGACACGTAGGAGAGAGCGACCTCGCCCCTGGCGACATCGTAGACGGCGAGGTAGGCGACGTCGCTGTTCGCCGGCGCGATCGATGCGACCAGGCGGTTCTCCGGAACGTCGACCGGCGGGCTGACGAAGGGAATGGCGAGGTAGATGACGAGTGCCGCCAGTGCGGCAGTGGCAAGCCCGCGCCAGAAGGCGAGGCTGGCCCAGAGGCCGGGGCGGTCGGGCGCGGCTGCCGGGGCCGACGATGCCTGACCGGAGAAAAGGCGGCGATCGACGGCGGCCTTGACGCCGGCCGGCGCCTCGACCGCGGCATAAGCCGCGGCGAGCGGCGAGAAATAGACCTCCCAGCGATCGACCATCCGCGCAAAGGCGGAATCGCTGTCGATGCGCGCCGACACCGTGCGCCGCTCTTCCGCGGGAAGCACGCCGACGACGTATTCAGCGGCGAGGATCTCGTCGCCTCCGTCGTCCGGGCCCAGTGTCAAAGCCTCACTCATCGCTCGAGGCACTCTCTCAGTTTCATCAGGCTGCGGCGCAGCCAGGTTCGCATCGTGTTCAGCGGAATCTTGAAGCGCTCCGCCAGCTCGGCATAAGACTCGCCCTTGAGATAGGCGCCCCGGACGGCCGCCGCCCGGTCCTGTTCAAGCTCCTCGAGGCAAAGGTGGATGCGTTCTCCCTCGCCCCCGATGACGGCTTGCGCCTCCGGCGACGGGCCCGGGTCGGCGACGTCGAGCGCTGCGTCGATATCGACGGAGGCCTGACGGCGCGCCCGGAGACGATCGATCGCGTGATTGCGCGCGACAGCCACCAGCCACGAAATCGGGGACAAATCCGAGACAGCAAAGCGGTCTGCCTTCGTCCATATCTTGACGAAGACCTCCTGCAGGGCTTCCTCCGCATCTCCCCGATCATGCAATACACGCAGGCAGACGCCGAAAAGTTTCGCGCTGGTTTGCCGGTAAAGCATATCGAAGGCGGCCCGATCTTTCATCGAGACGCGGACGATGAGCTTGGTGATGTCCTGCGGGACCATGCGGACGCCAAACTAACGCAGGGGCAGCGTTTTGCAACGGCAGACTCTGCGCTTATGCACGCATTGCGTGAGCGGGAAGCCGGGGTTAGCGTCGCCGAAACGCCGGAAGGAGCCAAGCATGTCGGCCGAAACGCTGCTTTGGGCAGAGGACGCCATCGGGCTCGCGGCAGCGATCCGCAAGGGCGAGGCAAGCGCGCCCGAGATCGTTGACGCCGCCATCGCGCGGGCGGAGCGGGTGAACCCCGAGATCAACGCGGTCGCCGAGAAGCTCTACGACAGCGCGCGGCAGCGGGCCAAATCCGTCGACAAGGACGCGCCGCTCGCCGGCGTGCCTTTCGCCATCAAGGATCTCGGCATCGCCCAAAAGGGCGTACCGACGCATGGCGGCAGCCGTGCGCCGGCGCTGGTGCCCGACTTCGATTCCGTGCTGACGCAACGTTATCTCGCTGCCGGGCTTATCCCGATCTGCACCAGCACCTCGCCGGAATACGGGCTGCGGCTGATGACGGAATCGGCGGCGTTCGGCATTACGCGCAGCCCGTGGAACACCGGCCATACCACCGGCGGCTCGTCCGGCGGCGCATCGGCGCTCGTCTGCGCCGGCATCGTGCCGGCCGCGCATGCATCGGACGGCGGCGGCTCGATCCGCGTGCCGTCGGCCTGCACCGGGCTCGTCGGCCTGAAAGTCTCGCGCGGGCGCGTGCCGCTTTCGCCGCTCGTCTCGGAAAGCTGGTACGGCTTCGTCGTCGATCATGCGGTGACGCGCTCGGTGCGCGACAGCGCCCTTTTGCTCGACCTCACGCACGGACCCGACCCGCTGGCGCCTTATGCGGCGCGGCCGCCGAAGGGCACGTTCGCCGAGGCCGCCGCGCGCGACCCCGGCAGGCTGAAGCTCGGGCTCTACCGCAAATCGCCGCTCGGCCTCGAAATCTCGGACGAAACGATCGCCGCACTCGATGCGGCGGCGGCACTGGCCAAGGAGGGCGGCCACAGCGTCGAGGAGATCGGCCTGCCGATGATCGGACGCGACTTCATGGCGGACTTCGCCATTGCCGTGACCTCGGCCGTCGCCGGCTCGCTGCGCGTGGAAGCAGCTCGCCTCGGCCGCTCCACGATCGGCGACGTCGAGCGCGGCACGCGCGTTCTCGCCCGCTTCGGCGACCTCGTCTCGGCAGGCGAGACCTATGCCGCGCTTGAGCGGTTGAGCCTCGCTGCGCGGCAGCTCATCACCGCCACTCACCAGTACGACGCGGTGCTGATGCCGCTGATCGCGCACCCGCCGCTCGCCTGCGGTGCGATGGACGCCAAGGGGGCCGACCACTTCATCGAAAGCATGCTCGACAGATTGCGCCTGACGCGACTGCTCAAGGTGAAATCGCTGCTCGGGCAGCTGCTCGACAAGAGCCTGTGGTTCACCCATTGGCCGGCGATCCAGAATGTGACCGGCCAGCCCTCGATCGCGCTGCCGGTGCACATGACCGCGGCCGGGCTGCCGCTCGGCGTGCAGGCCGCCGGCCGGCCGGGCGAGGAGGAGACGCTGCTGTCGCTCGCCGCCCAGATGGAAAAGCTCTCGGGCTGGACAAAGCGCCGCGCGCCGCTGATGAAACCGGCATGAAAAACAGCGATTTCCTTGCCGAGCGGACCGAGCACTGGACCCGCACGCTGACGCCCATCGCCAGCGTCACCGGGACGGATGACGAGGCGAGTTTTGCCGGCAAGCTGCTCGAGCTGCTCAAAGGCAGCCCCGCCTTCGCCGACGATCCCGACCGCCTGTGGACGGTGGCCGTGCCGGGCGGTGCTTTCCCGCGCGCTTGCGTGTGCGGCCTGGTGCGCGGCAACGGGCGGCGCACCGTGATCCTGACCGGGCATTTCGACATCGTGGAGACGAGCGGCTACGGGCCGCTCGAGCCGCTGGCGCTGACGCCCGACGCGCTCGGCCCGGCGCTGATCGCCGCGATCGAGAAGGAGCCCTTCGACCAGCATTCGGCAAAGGCGCTCGATGATTTGCGCAGCCGCAAATTCATCGCCGCGCGCGGGCTGCTCGACATGAAGGCGGGGCTGGCGGCAGGCCTGGCGGTGGCGGAGGCCTTCGCGGCCAGGCCCGAGCGCGACGGCAATCTGCTCTTCGTCGCGGTGCCGGACGAGGAAGGCAATTCGGCCGGTGCACGGCGCATGGCAGAAGTGCTGGCCGACATCGCCGGCGAGAGAGGGCTCGAGATCGAGGCCGCGATCAATCTCGACGCAACCGGCGACGACGGCGACGGCACGATCGGCCGCATGGTGGCGCTCGGGTCGGTCGGCAAGCTCTTGCCCAGCGCGCTGGTGGTCGGCAAGGCGATGCATGTCGCCGACAATTTCCGCGGTTTTGGCGCCGCGGCGCTGGCCGGCGCCCTGGCGGCAGAGGTGGAATGGCTGCCGGAGCTGACCGAGCGCACCGGCGAAGAGCTCGGCGCCGGACCGACGCTGCTCGGCATGAAGGACACCAAGACGGTCTACGACGTGACCATGCCGGCGAGCGTGTGGATGTACTGGAACGTGGCGCTGCACCGGAACGGGCCGCAGCACGTGCTGGCAGCGATGAAAGCCGCCGCCGGGCGGGCTGCAGCCGCGCATCTTGCCGGACTGCGGGAGAGAGCGGCGACGCTGGGCACGGGCACGAGCTTCGGCGAGACCGAGGTGATCTCTTATGCCGAGCTGCTCGAAGCGGTCACCGGCGCGGACAAGGACAAGGCCGACCAGATGGGCTGGTTTGCCGAAGGGCTCGCCGGCAGCGGCCTCGACCTGCCGGAGCAGTGCCGGCGGCTGACCGAGCGGCTGTGGGCGATGTCGGGCCGCAGCGGGCCGGCGATCGTGCTCGGCTTTGCCTCCACCCCCTACCTGCCGGCAACGCTCGGCGAGGATGCGGGTGCGCAGCAGCTGAAGCGGGCCGTCGAGCAGGCGATCGTTTCGGTCGGCACGCGGTTCGAGACGAGCTTTCGCACCATCCGCTATTTTCCCGGCATCTCCGATGTCAGCTATTTCGGCCAGGCGGATGCCTCGACCATTCCCGACATCGCGGCGAACACGCCGGCATGGCGGGCGGTGCTCGGCGGCTCGGAGCGGCTCGCCGTCGCCGGCATTCCGACCGTGAATGCCGGCCCGTGGGGACGCGACTACCACACGCGGCTCGAGCGCATGCATGTCGACTACGGTTTTCGCGTGCTTCCCGCGCTGGTGGCGGAGATTGCCGGGCAGGTGCTCGGCGCCGATCGATAGGAAAAGCGGTTTCCACTTTCCCGGGATTTGCTCTAAGAGGCCGGCAAAACCTCTAGCCTCCGGAAAACACCATGACGACGGACACCGCCCAGGCCGCCGAGATGCAGGCCGCGCTGCTCTCCAATGCGCTGCCCTACATGCAACGCTACGAGAACAAGACCGTGGTGGTGAAATATGGCGGGCATGCCATGGGCAATGTCGAGCTCGGCCGCGCCTTCGCGCGCGACATCGCGCTCTTGAAGCAGTCGGGCGTCAACCCGATCGTGGTGCATGGCGGCGGACCGCAGATCGGCGCGATGCTCAGCAAGATGGGCATCGAATCCAAGTTCGAGGGCGGCTTGCGGGTCACCGACCAGCGCACGGTCGAGATCGTCGAGATGGTGCTCGCCGGCTCGATCAACAAGGAGATCGTGGCGCTGATCAATGCCGAAGGCGAGTGGGCGATCGGGCTCTGCGGCAAGGACGGCAACATGGTGTTCGCCGAGAAGGCGAAGAAGACCGTGATCGACCCGGACTCCAACATCGAGCGGGTGCTCGATCTCGGTTTCGTCGGCGAGCCGGTCGAGGTCGACCGCACGCTCCTCGACCTGCTGGCGCGCTCCGAGATGATCCCGGTGCTGGCGCCGGTGGCGCCCGGGCGCGACGGCCACACCTACAACATCAACGCCGACACTTTTGCCGGCGCCATCGCCGGCGCGCTGGGCGCCTCGCGCCTGCTCTTCCTCACCGACGTGCCCGGCGTGCTCGACAAGGACAAGAAGCTGATCGAGGAACTGACCGTCGGCCAGGCCAGGGCGCTGATCAAGGACGGCACCATCTCGGGCGGCATGATTCCCAAGGTGGAAACCTGCATCGAGGCGATCGAGCGCGGGGTCGAGGGCGTCGTGATCCTGAACGGCAAGACGCCGCATGCGGTGCTGCTCGAGCTGTTCACGCACCACGGCGCCGGCACGCTGATCGTGCCGTAGGCAGCCCTGTAATGACGGGTACAGCGCGCGAAGCTTGCGTGAGCTGACCGAGATCATCGAGCAACGCCGCGGCGAGATCGCGCGGGCCCGGGACGAGCACTTTGGTTAAGGCGACAAGCGTCAGCTTCGACGAAGACAGCATGTGGGTCGATCTGTCTGACGGCCGATCGTTGGGCGTTCCGCTGGCATGGTTTCCACGGCTGCTGCATGCAACCCCGGCCCGGCTGTCCCAAGTCGAGGTCAGGACTCGCGGGCTGCACTGGGAAGAACTCGACGAAGACATTTCCGTCGAGGGGCTGCTCGCTGGCCGAGGCGATCAGACGCGCCCAAAAGCGAAGGCAGCTGCCGAATAATGCCTGAAAAAGTTTGCTCCATCGTCAGGCGCGAGGACCTTTCAGAACTCAGCGCCGCCCCGCATCTGCCTGCCGGCATCTTCTCCCCGCAAGCGGGGAGAAGAGAGCTACTTCCTGAGATGCGCCAGCGGCACCCTCCCGGGGCCCTTGATGTTTTTCAGCACGAGCTGGGTGTGGACGTCGCGGACGCCGGGAAAGCGCATCAGCCGGTGCATGACGAAATCGTTCAAATCATCGACCGAGGGCACCATCACGTGCAGCAGGAAATCATACTCGCCGGTCATCGACCAGCAGGACGACACTTCGTCCATGCCCTGCACCAAGGCGAGAAAACGGTCGGGCGAATCGTCGGAGTGGCTGACCAGCCGGACCTGGATGAAGACCTCCACCATCAGCCCGACGGCGCGGCGGCTGATGACCGCCTGGAAGCCGGTGACGATGCCTGCATCCTGCAGCGCCTCGAAGCGGCGGGCGCAGGGCGTGTTGGAGAGCCCGATCTCGGCCGCCAGCTCCGAAACGGGCTTGCGCCCGTCGCGCTGGAGGGCCTCCAGCATCTTCACCTCGTAGCTGTCGAATTGAGGCATCTCACCCTCCATAAGCTGGCCTTGGAGTGAATCTGCCTCAGAATCTTGGCTATGCAAAGGAAGTGAGTGAGAAACGCTCGCGCCGCCGCCTTATAACTCACGTCAATGACGGCATCATGCGGCACGGAGGAAATCATGGAAATCAGCGTCCAGGACTATGCGCGCGAGTGCGCCGAGCAGGGCCTGCGCGGCGACTATTCGGTGTGCCGCTCGGACTTCACCGTCGAACAGGGTTATGACTACAGCGACGCCGAGCAGCAGGTGTGGCGCACGCTCTGCGACCGGCAGACGACGCTGACGGCGAAGCTCGCGCACAAATCCTATCTCGACGGCGTGACCAAGCTCGGGCTGCTCGACCGCATCCCGGATTTCGGCGAGGTCAGCGATAGGTTGGGAAAACTGACCGGCTGGGAGATCGTGGCCGTCCCCGGTCTCATCCCGGCCGCGCCGTTCTTCGATCATCTGGCCAACCGGCGCTTTCCGGTGACCAACTGGCTGCGCACGAAGGAAGAGCTCGACTACATCGTCGAGCCGGACATGTTCCACGATTTCTTCGGGCACGTGCCGGTGCTCACCCAGCCGGTGTTCGGCGACTTCATGCAGATGTACGGCGCGCGCGCCGGCGAGGCGATCGCGCTCGGCGGCGACAAGATGATCACCCGGCTCTACTGGTACACCGCCGAATACGGCCTGATGCAGGAGCCGGGCCAGCCGTTGAAAGCATTCGGCGCCGGCCTGATGTCGTCCTTCACCGAACTGCAATTCGCGGTGGAAAGTCCGGACGCGCACCACGTGCCATTCGATATCGAGACGGTCATGCGCACCGGCTACGAGATCGACAAATTCCAGCGCGCCTATTTCGTGCTGCCGTCCTTCGACGCGCTGAAGCAGGCTTTTGCCAAGGCCGACCTGAAGACGCTGGTCGGGCGCTGGAAGGACGCAGAGGCGCTCGATCCGGCGAGCGTGTGAGCGGTCGGCCCGGAGCGGCGGCGTGCCGCCGCCGCGGTGCGCGGGACGCTCACCCTCCGGCTACAGCTCGTCGAGCGCCTTCTGCTGGATTTCGGTGGCGCCCTTCAGGAAGGCGAGCGCGACTTCGAGCTCCCCGTCGGTGAAGGATTGCATGAAACGCTCGCCGGCGGCGGCGAGCGGCATGTAATAACGGTCCGTCGCCCCGCGCGCCTCGTCGGTGATGTCGACCATCACCTTGCGGCGATCCTCGACGCTGCGCTCGCGCCTCAGGAAGCCCCGCGCTTCCAGCCGGTCGATCAGCGCAGTGACGGCGGCCGGCGTCAGCGATACGGCCGCCGCGATCGCGCCGGCAGGCTGCGGCCCCGAAAACAGGAAGGACAGCGTGCGCCGCTCGGCGGCGTTCAGCCCGAGCCTTTCGCCCACAGCTTCATCGTAGGCCTGGTTGGCATCCTGCCAGCGCATGACCGCCTCGCCGATGGCGGCGACCAGATTCGCACGTTTGTCCGTTGACAAATTTCTTTCGATCATCTAATTATCAATTAATCATACATTTCATCGGCCGTATCAATATGAATGGCGGCCGACCTGATTGCAAGAGGAGACTGACACATGGCTTCGCACAATCCGCTGACGCGGGACGAGGAATGGAAATACGCCGAGCGCTCGCTCGCCTGGCATGGCTGGGGATCGCCTGTCGGGCTGGGCTTCGTGCTGGTTGCGATCGGCGTGACGGCGGTGCTCGTCCGCTTTGCGATCCTGGGTTTCTAGGAGGCTGCCATGCTTGCCAACGCCTCCCCCGAGGACCTGCCGGTTGCCAAAGGCGGCGATCTGCCGATCGCCGTTATCGGTGCCGGTGTCGCCGGCCTGACGCTCGCGATCTTGCTCCGCCAGGCTGGCAGGCGGGTGGTTTTGTTCGAGGCGCGCGGCCGCGAGCAGCTTGCCGAAGGCGCGTTCCTGACGCTCGCGCCCAACGGCATCAACGCCTTGCGCGCGGTCGGACTTGCCGAAAAGGTGACGGCGCTCGGCGTGCCGACGCTCGGCTTCGAGATCCTCAACCGGTCAGGCCGGCGGCTGGCGTTGATCGACGAACGCGAGTCGATGCGCGCGGCGGGCGCCGAAAGCATCACCATCCGTCGCGCCGACCTGCTTCAGGCGCTCTGCGCGGAGGCCGAAGCAAAGGGCGTGGAGTTGAGGTTCAACCATGCTCTCGAAACGCTGACACGTGCGCCGGAGCGGCTCACGCTCGGCTTCGCCAATGGCGACAGCGTCGCCGCGGCCTGGGTGGCCGGGTGCGATGGCGTCTGGTCGAAGACGCGACGGCTCGTGTTTCCGGGCTCGCCCGATCCGCAATATACCGGGCTGACCGGCACTGGCGGCTTCCTCGATCTGCCGGAGGTTCCCGCGACCGGCGGACTCATGCGCATGGTGTTCGGCGAGAAGGCCTTCTTCGGTTACATCAAGCGGGACAGCGGCCCGGTTTTCTGGTTCGATTCTTTCCCGCTTTCCGAGGAGCAAGCCATCGCCCGGCCGGACCCGGCTGCGCTTGCCGCGCTGACGCGCACGCTGCACGCAAACGATCCGCAGCCGGTTCGCGCGATCGCGGCGGCGATCCAAAACGTGCCGCGCGGCTATCCGGCGTTCGACATGGCGCACCTGCCCCGCTGGCATGACGACCGCGTGGTGCTCCTGGGCGACGCAGCGCACGCCGTCTCCCCACATGCCGGCCAGGGCGCCTCGCTGGCGATCGAAGATGCCGTGGTGCTGGCAGCGAGCCTCCAGGCGCGGCCCAGCATCAGCGAGGCCTTCGCCACATACCAATGCGTGCGCCAGGCACGCGCCGAGCACGTGGTCCGGATCAGCCGCTACACCGGCTCGCAGAAGCAGACGACGAGCCGCATCGGGCTCTTCATCCGCGACCTGGTGCTGCCTTTCTTCATCCCGCTCGGCGCGAGGCGGACGCGCGCAATCACCCGCTACCGGGCCGATCTCGCACCGCTGGAGAAGTGGGCGGCTTGAGATGCGGAGCAGCGGGCGCGACGGCCTTCTTGCCCTCTACCGAGGCTGGGCTTCCTCAACTCAACGCGCCAGCAGCAGCAACAAAATGCCGCCGACGATGAGCAGGCAGCCGGCGATCTCCTGCCGGTTGATCTGCTCGCGGAAGACGAAGACGGAAGCCGCGAAGGTGAAAACCAGCTCGATCTGGCCGAGCGCGCGCACATAGGCGACCTGCTGCAGCGTCATGGCGGTGAACCAGCAGGCGGAACCGAGGATGCCGGCCACCCCGACCAGCGTGGAGGAACGCCAGGCGCGGGCGACGCGGCCGAATTCGCGCGTATCCGTCGCCGCCATCCAGACGACCATGATGAGCGTCTGCAGCGTGCTGACGAAGGCAAGCGTCACCGCCGCCTGCATGATCGGATCGGGGCCGCCCAGCGACAGCGAAGCGGAACGATAGGCGACGGCCGAGGCGCCGAACAGCGCGCCGGACAGGATGCCGATCGCGGCGGTGCGCCCGACCAGCGACTTCCAGAGATTGGCAAAGGAAAGCGGCAGCCGCGCCACCGAGATCAGGATCACGCCGGCAATGCCGATGATGATGGCGCCGACGGCACCCAGCGTGATGCGCTCGCCGAGGATGATCAGGCCGAAGAGCGCGGCCTGCACCGGCTCGGTCTTGGAATAGGCGGTGCCCACCGCGAAATTGCGCAGCGTGAACATGTGGACGAGAAGGATCGTCCCCAGGATCTGCGCGACGCCGCCGACCAGCGACCAGAAGGCGAACTCCAGCGACAGCGACGGGAACGCACGGCCGGTCCAGAAATGCAGCGCCAGCATGTAGGCAATGGCGATGGGAAAACCGAAGCCGAAGCGCACGAAGCTCGCGCCTGTCGTGCCGAGCGAACCCTGCAGATGCTTCTGCGCCGCAGAACGCAAATTCTGCAGGAAGGCCGCAGCGATCGTGATCGGGATCCAGAGTTCCATGACGCGCCCGCGCCGGAACGGCGCCGGCTGGCTTTAGGCGATAACGGAAGGATGTGGCAATTGGGCCAGGCGCGAGCGTCTGTGTCTCGCGCCCGTGACAACGGGCGCGAAACGCGCACCCTCCGGAAGATCAAGCGGCGCGCTGGGTGCTCTCGAACACCGCAAGGTTGCGGCCGCCTTGCTTGGCCTCGTAGAGACGGCGATCGGCAGCGCGCATCAGCTCCGACACCGTCGCTGCGGCGTCGCAGACCGTGCCGCCGATCGAGACGGTGAGCGGCAGGGTGGCGTCACCGTTCGGCCGGAAGCGCACCATCTCGACCTCGCGCCGGATGCGCTCGGCCACATGCGCGGCCTCGACATCGCTGGCACCGCTGAGGAACGCGCCGAACTCCTCGCCGCCGATGCGGCCGAGCACATCGCTCTTGCGCACCGCGCGCGCGATCGCCGCGGCGATCTTGAGCAGCGCGTCGTCGCCGATCAGATGGCCAAAACTGTCGTTGATCCGCTTGAAATGATCGGCGTCGATGATGAGCAGCGCACCGCGTTTCTCGTCGCCGCGCGAAGAATCGAGCGCGGCAAAGAAGCTTTCGCGATTGAGCATGCCGGTCATCATGTCACGGCTCGCCTTCTCGGCCAGCCGCGCATGCGCAAGCGCCAGGTCGGCGTGCGCGCGCGCAAGCTGCGCGTTGGCCTGGCGCAGCTTCTCGTTCTGCCAGGCGGACCAGGCGCTCGCAGGACCGGCGATGACCAGCGGGCAAACCGTGCTCATCACCAGCGCAAGGGTCGACACCTCGCCGCCGGCAAGCGGCACCACGATCAGGACGATCAGAACGGAGGCGACGGCCGAGAGAATTGCGGCCAGTACCGACTTCTTGACGATATGCATCTCAGCCCGCTCTCCCGGTCGGCAGGACAGTGCAGCGGAGCGCTGAAATTCGCCTTTCATCGATGCATAAAATTTGAGGCAATGCGCCAATTCGGCCATGGTGACGGTGCGCTATTCCGTCACAGCACGACACATCGCGTGAACCGGTTCAGGCAACGTGCCGTGGCCGTTGTTTGTTTGCACATGTCTTTGCCCCGAAACCGCTGCACACTTTCGCGAGACATGCGCAGCCCTTGCCCAAGCGCTTTCCACACGTCAGAAGGGATAACATGACCGAACTCCCGGATCCCGTTCGCTTCAGCCATGTCACCGACTGGGTGTTCGACCTCGACAACACGCTCTACCCGCACCATTCCAACCTGTTCGCGCAGGTGGACGTGAAGATCACCAACTACGTCGAGGAGCTGCTCAAGCTGCCGCGCGAGCAAGCGCGCAAGCTGCAGAAGGATTATTATCTCCAGTACGGCACGACGCTGAACGGGCTGATGCTCCAGCATCGGATCGACCCCGACGATTTCCTGCAGAAAGTGCACGACATCGACTATTCGCGGCTGGTGCCCGACCCGGTGCTCGGCGTCGAGATCAGGGCGCTGCCGGGGCGCAAGTTCATCTTCACCAATGGCGATCGCGGCCACGCCGAGAGGACGGCGCGGCAGCTCGGCATACTCGACCATTTCGACGACATATTCGACATCGTGGCGGCCGGGCTGACACCGAAGCCGGAGCGGGCCACCTACGACCGCTTCGTCGACCTCCACAAGGTGATCGGCAAGAATGCGGTGATGTTCGAAGACCTGGCGCGCAACCTCGCCGTGCCGAAGGCGCTGGGCATGACCACGGTGCTGATCGTGCCGCGCAATTTCGAGCCGACCTTCGCCGAAATCTGGGAACGCGACCCGGCATTCGACGACGCAGTCGACTTCGTCACCGACGACCTCAGCGGCTTCCTCGGAGCGATCAATAAGGCCACCACGGCTTGAGCCGATTCACTTGGGAGCAAATCCAGGAAAAGTGGAAGGCGGTTTTCCGTCCGGATACCGGCGGGCAAGCCCGCCGTATTTGCGGCTGACATGGAACTTGAGCGATTTGGCCATGGCGAAATCACTCTAAAGCATGTCGCGTGAATTGGGATTCACGCGACATGCTTTAGGTCTTTGATTTTGCGCATGTCTTGGCCCCAAAACCGGGGGCCACTTTTGGGAGACATGCTGTAGAGCGTTCTGCTTTCTGGCGGACGCGGCGCTCTACGCTGCCCCCCTCTGTCCTGCCGGACATCTCCCCCTCAAGCGGGGAGATCGGACGGCCGCTATGATTTCGCCAACCTGCAGCGTTGGCGCACCGGCCACGACCGGTGCGCATGCCGGAGGATGAGCAGCGGCCCTGAACCCGCTGCCCGGTCGAGCGGCTCCGCGCGAGGCAGCCGTCAGGCGTGAGCCACCAGGTCGCGAACATAGGCTTCGAGCGTCGTCGTGCCGCGCAGCGGTTCGTCGGAGATGTCGAAGCCGCCGTCGACGCTGACCGCGGTCATCCGCTCGTAGGATTCGGCCGCGGCCTCGGAAAACCCGAGCGCCAGAAACGCCTCCCTCCACTGCTCGCGCGGCGTGACGTCAAGCTCGACAGGCCGGCCGAGCGCGTCGGAAAAGGCGCGTGCGACGTCGGCCGACGTATAACGCTTCGGACCTTCGACGTAGCGGACGCCGGTATCGTCGAGAGGGGACGACAACCTGTCGGCAGCCATCTGCCCCAGGTCTCGCGGCGCGACCATGGGGATCGGAAGGTCGGCTGCAAACAGGGTCGAAAGCCTGCCGGCGCCGCGCACCGTCTCGAGCAGACCATCCCAGTTGCTCATATAATAGGCCGCACGGTTGATCGCGGCCGGGATGGCTTGCGCGCGCAGCCCTTCCTCCAGCTCCCACAGGGTGTTGAGGTCGCCGATGCGCCGCCCCGGCTGAGCGCCTCCCGTCGATTCAGCCACCACCTTCTCCAGCCGGGAGCCTTCGAGCGCGGCGAGGATGTTGGCGACCGTATGCCTCTCGACCGCGTCGGTATCGCCGGCGATGTCGGCCGGCGGATTGAGCAGGAAAGCGCGGCGCCCGCGCCGGAACGCAGCACGCAGCGAGGCGATGTCTTCGACGTCCGCCTCGGCTATCTCGGCACCCTTGGCACGCCAGGGGGAGGCGCGACCGGCGTCGCGCGTGACGATGGTCACCGCCTCGCCCCCGGCGAGCAACGCTTCAGCCGCCGCCGAGCCGACATGCCCGGTGCCACCCATGATCACATACAAAGCCTGCTCCCGGATCGCTCTTCCACGACGCTCAACGCATCGCGCCGAGGAGGCGTTCCGCATCGGCGCAGAGGTGGGACGGCGTCGTGCGTGCCGGCGACGGCTCAGCCCTTCGCCACGCCCAGCCCTTCGACAGGCTCAGCCCTTCGACAGGCTCAGGATGGCGGGACGCCGGCGCGGCGGATCACTTCTGCCCGGGAGCGCGTACCGGCAGCCGGATCTCGACCTTGCCGGCGACTTCGAATTCCAGCGTGAGCGGGACCGTCGTGCCCGCGGCGAAAGGATCCTGCACCTGCATCAGCATCAGATGCAGCCCTCCGGGCTTCATCTCGAGGCTGCCGCCTGCCGGGACTTCCAGCCCGCCTTCGACCGGGCGCATCACCATCACGCCGTCCTTGATCTCCATCGAGTGGACCTCGACCTTGCCGGCAGCCGGCGAAGAGGCCGCGACGAGGCGGTCGGGCGCCGCGCCCTTGTTGAGGACCGTGACAAAACCCCCACCGGAAGGCTGGCCCGGCAGCATCGCGCGGGCAAAGCCGGCGGTGACCTCGATGTCGCCGGCGCTCACCGGCGCAAACGCCTCCGCGCCTGGCGCATCCTGCGTCGACTGGGCATAGCCGGTCATCAGCGTGACGGCGGTCAACAGAAGCGCCGCGATGAGCTGGATGGTGATGCCGCGCATGAACAGTTCTCTCCCGAATGGCTCATCCTCATGCGGGCGAATGTAGGCAGCCGCGCGGCAGATCGAGGAAAGCTGGACGCGGCAAATCGTCCGCTCGTCGTGCGAGCGAGGGCTCATGCGTCGTGCTGCAGGTTTTTGATGGCGGCGGGGAAGACCCCGCCGTGTTTGCGCATGTCTCAATCGCAAAACCGCTGCACACCTTTGGCGGGCAGGCGCTCACATGCGGTAGAATTTGGCGATGATCTCCCACGCCTCTTCGGCCGTCTCGACATAGTCGATGATGTCCTGGTCGCCCGGCGAGATGGTGCCCTGCTCGGCGAGGAAATCGAGGTCGAAGGCGCGTTCCCAGAAGGCCTTGCCGAAGAGGATGACGGGAACGCGCTCCATGCGGCCGGTCTGGATCAGCGTCAGCGTCTCGAAGAATTCGTCGAGCGTGCCGAAGCCGCCGGGGAAGACTGCTATCGCCTTGGCGCGCATGACGAAATGCATCTTGCGGATGGCGAAATAGTGGAAGTTGAAGCAGAGCTCGGGCGTGACATAGGCGTTCGGCGCCTGCTCGTGCGGCAAGACGATGTTCAAGCCGATGGAGGGCGCGCCGACATCGGCCGCGCCCCGGTTGCCCGCTTCCATGACGCCCGGCCCGCCGCCGGTCACCACGACATATTCGCGATAGTAGGAGGCGGCGGAATGCGAGGAGCAGAGGCGGGCAAACTTGCGCGCTTCGTCGTAATATCGGGCGTTGGCGAGCAGGTTCTTCTGCTGCGTGGCGTCCTTGGCGGCCCAGGCCTCGCCGCCCGGCTCGGGCAGGCGGGCGCCGCCGAACAGCACGACGGTGGAGCGGATGCCGCGCTCGGCCAGGATGAGCTCCGGCTTCAGGAGCTCGAGCTGCAGGCGCACCGGCCTGAGCTCGCGCCGGGTCATGAAGTCTTCATCGTTCCAGGCGAGCCGGTAGGTCGGCGCGCGCGTCTGCGGCGTGTCCGGCTGGTTCTTCGTCCGCTCCAGATCCTCGTCGGAATGCGGCAGCGGCGTCCAGCCCGCCCTCTCCATCGGATTCATATTCCCCGGCCTTCTTCAGCCGCGCCGTCCCATGGCGCAGGTGCGATTGACCCTCACATTTCCTTGAAATAGGGTCCGCGCAACTTCAAAACAGCCTATCGTCGGCGGCCTTAACAGGGCGTGTAGCGGAGTTTTGCCGAATGTCCAATCATGACCGTGCCGCCCTGGAAAAGGTGATCGACGCCGCGTTCGAGGCGCGTGACGGGGTTTCGACCTCGACGCGCGGCGCCACGCGCGAGGCCGTCGAAACCGCGCTCGACCTGCTCGACCGCGGCGCGCTGCGCGTGGCCGAGCGCCAGGCCGATGGGCAGTGGACGGTCAACCAGTGGCTGAAGAAGGCCGTGCTGCTCTCCTTCCGCCTCAACCCGATGAGCCTCGTGAAGGGCGGGCCCGGCGAATCAGCCTGGTGGGACAAGGTGCCGTCGAAGTTCGACGGCTGGGGCGCCGTCGATTTCGAGAAGGCAGGCTTTCGCGCCGTGCCCAATTGCGTGGTGCGGCGCTCGGCCTACGTCGCGTCAAGCGTCATCCTGATGCCGTCCTTCGTCAATCTCGGCGCCTATGTCGATTCCGGCACCATGGTGGACACCTGGGTAACGGTCGGTTCCTGCGCCCAGATCGGCAAAAACGTGCACCTTTCCGGCGGCGTCGGCATCGGCGGCGTGCTCGAGCCGATGCAGGCCGGTCCGACCATCATCGAGGACAATTGCTTCATCGGGGCGCGCTCGGAAGTGGTCGAGGGCTGCATCGTCAGGCAAGGCTCCGTGCTCGGCATGGGCGTCTTCATCGGCAAGTCGACAAAAATCGTCGATCGCGAGACCGGTGAGGTCATGTATGGCGAGGTGCCGGCGGGTTCGGTCGTGGTGGCCGGCAGCATGCCGGGCAGGACGCTGCCGAATGGCGAACCCGGCCCCAACCTCTACTGCGCCGTGATCGTGAAGCGGGTGGACGAGAAAACCCGGTCGAAAACCTCGATCAACGAGCTGTTGAGAGATTGACCCCGGCGCCGCTTGTGATTCATGCTGCCTGACGCTCGGGAAACCCGGCGAGCAACAGGGGGAATGCCATGCAATTCAGCGACTTCTTCTCGTTCGAAAAGCTGATCACGCCGACCGTCATCAAGATCGTCTACTGGATCGGCCTGATCGTCATCGTGCTGGCCAGCCTTTTCAGCTTCTTCCAGATGATCTCGGTGGATGGGCTCTACGCGCTCCTCACCCTGGTCGGAATGCTGCTCGGCCTGCTCTTCTGGCGCGTGTTCTGCGAAGGCGTGATCGTGGCCTTCAACATGCTCGCCCGCCTGACTGAGATCCGCGACGCCCTGACGGGCCGCCGCTGACAGGCGACATCTCCTGGATACGTGGAGCGGGTAGGTCGCGGCCATTCATTCAACGGCCACCCGCCGCCAGGAGGATCGCATGGACTGGGCATATCTTTTTACGAGTTTCGAAGGCCGCATCAACCGGGCGAAATGGTGGGCCGGCATTGCCGTGCTGCTCGTCATCGGCATGGTCGCCCTGGCCATCGACAATTATGTGATCGGAGTGACGTTCTTTCCCGAGTTTCCGTATGGCTACGTCTATGCGATCTGGGGCATCGCCTCGATCTATTTCGGCCTGGCACTCTACGCCAAGCGCTGGCACGATCGCGACAAGTCCGGCTGGTGGACCCTGATCCTCCTGGTCCCGGTCATCGGCGCCGTCTGGTTCCTCGTCGAACAGGGCATCCTCGAAGGCACCCCCGGTGACAACAGCTACGGGCCGGATCCGCTTGGCTGACGCGCCGGGTTTTTTCTGGCTGTTCTTCAAGCTTTCCGGCCGCCTCGGCCGGGTCGCCTATTTCCTTGCGGGCACATTCGTCTGGCTGACCCAGCTCTTCCTCCTCTACCGCTTCGCGCAAGCACCGGAAGGAAGCAGCCTGAGCCAGGCGCTTGCGCTCGCCTTCATGGGCTCGCTCGTGATCGGCGCCTGGAGCAATTTTGCGCTGACGGCGAAACGTTTCCACGATCTCGGCAAGCCGACTGCGTTCGCCGCCATCTCGCTGGTCATCGGCTATGTGCTGATCATCGTGCTCTCCTTCATCAAGGGCGATCCAGGGCCGAACAGCTACGGCTCGCGAACCAATGCCGAGTCGTGAAACGGCGGCGAGCGTCGCGGCGAGCGCGCGACCGAGATTCCAGTCAGCCGCAACGCGCTGTAGCGCTCTGCTTTCTGGCGGGCGCAGCGCTCTACGTTGCCCCCCTCTGTCCTGCCGGACATCTCCCCCACAAGGAGGGCTTTGCACGGAAGCCGGCATTAGGCGCGAGTGGGGCGTGGGGGTTTTTTGAATGGCAATCGAGCCGCGCCTTCGCCGGTTGCGAGGCATTTTGCCCCGCTGTTCGATCGGCCAGTC
>Ga0164290_1001055_pt1 | contig 56348 bp, 48 predicted proteins | sample Micstemetagenome_FD_108782 | JGI IMG/M metagenome (GOLD analysis project Ga0164290, IMG submission 108782) | Contaminated culture microbial community from soil near Moab, Utah, USA - Microcoleus steenstrupii SON62 (Illumina Assembly) | ecosystem: Environmental > Terrestrial > Soil > Soil crust...
CGCCCGACGAGGCTTACTACGGCGCGCTGACACTCAGGATCGCGGCGTAGCGCTGACTTTCCCATCGGCAGAGACTTCACTTAAAAACCTCAAACCACTGTCCGAACGGCTGGGGCCACCTTTTTCCCATCGGCAGAGACTTCACTTAAAAACCTCAAACCACTGTCCGAACGGCTGGGGCCACCTTTCACCGAGCGTTTCTGATCGACGGTTGCCATCGCTACGTGCGAGTAGAGATTCCTCACGCACCAGTGGCTCGGCGGGCTCAAGGCCGGGTAGAGGCGCAGCTGTGGGCCGCCATGTATTCCGTCGCGGGCGGCAATCCAGGTTTCAGTGTCGCCGCCATATTTGCTGGAGCATGGCCTGACGGTAAAAATTTCGTCAAAAATCTCTTTGTCGGCAAACAGTTAAGGCATTTGATGGCGGCCATTTTCGGAGTTTCTTGGAGAACAGATGCCTTCAAAGCGGGGGGGGCGGTAAAAATATTGACAAATAATCAAAGTAAAACAGTGGGTTATTGCATTTGGTGCCGGCGCTTTTGGGGGGCGTTTCGACACGCCGGAGGGCTCGACGACGTCGCTCACAAACGGCGCTGCGGCCGATAGATGTCGATACATCTCGAAAGATGGCCTGTTCGTGAGTGCCGATCGTCCGCGATAGATGTCGATAGATCGTGGAAGCTGGTTCCGGGGATGCCCACGCAATTGACGGTAAGTCTGACGGTAAATGTTCTACTCGCACAAGAAAGCTATCTATCGAACAACGGATTACCGGAGCCGTTGGTGATTGAGTGGGAGTAGGGGGTGCTTTGGGAGACTATCGACTACTATCGAGGAGCACTTTTACTCACATCATCAACGAGAACTTCGCGCATTGATTTAGAAGAGTGATCTTACCGACCAGGTCTAGTTTGGCGGTATTTCTGACGGTAATTCGGAAAAGATCAATGAGCATGAGAATTCGCATCGAAGTTCGACTCGACCAGAAGGGCGATGTTGAGGTGTTACACCGCGTTTACGCCGAAGCGACGCAGGTGCGGCGCCGGCACGAACTCTTCGATACATTGCCGCATGCGCACTTCGCAATGCATCGATAGATGCAGCAGCCCACCCCGATCACTCTCACTCCTCGACGTCCCCGAAGGCCTCAAGCTTCTGGCGAACCGACGCGATGACACGGTGTGTCGTCTCGATATCGGAGACCTTTAGTCCTTCCGCAAGATTGTTGACCCACGGCGCCTGAAAGCGCATCGCCTCGTCGAAGCACTTCTTCCCGTCATCCGTAAGCACGACGAGCTGGGCACGTCTGTGATGAGGATTCGAGCGGAATTCGACCAATCCGTCAGCGGCGAGGTCGTTGACGATTCGTTGGATATTCTGCCTATTCGCGCCCATGTCGCGCGCGAGCCATGCGACGGGCTGGGGCCGCTCGGACGCGACAATGGTACCGAGTACCTGCCAGCGGGCGCTGGTGAGGCCAAGCTCGGCGACAAGCCGGTCTCCAGCCGCGAGCATCCGGTTGTTCAGACGAAATAGCTCAAGGACCAGATCCGTTAGGGCCCGGCCCTCCGGGGTGTGCTTACTCTTGCTCATCGGATTGCATCATGCCGTATTGACACGATGGTGTCAATTAAATAGCATAGCGCCGCATAGCACCATCTTGTCAACATGTCACCACCCTGAAAGGAGTTCGCCATGCTGTCCCTTCGCACCATGGATCCCGCCTTTCCGATCGAACGCCAGCTTGGCATCGATGCTTCTCCTGTTGTTCTCGTGAACGTCTTCACACTCGACCCAGTCGACGAGGCAGCCATGCTTGAGACGTGGAAAAAGGATGCCGAATACATGAAGGCGCAGCCGGGCTTCATCTCTACCCAGCTGCACCGCGCAATCGGAAACAGTTCCATGTACCTCAACTACGCGGTGTGGGAGTCCAACGCGGTCTTCCGGGCGGCGTTCACGAATCCTGCCTTTCGCGCGCAGCTCTCGGCCTATCCAGATTCGGTGGCAGCGACGCCACACCTGTTTCGGAAAGTCGCCGTCCCAGGAATTTGCGTAGCCTAAATCGAGCCCCCGATGACCAAGATCATCCACCCCGTCGCCGGCGTGATTGCATTCCTCACAATCGCAACGTTTTGGTTTTCGACCGCATTATCGGAACTGTTCGGTTCGTCTTCCGCCGTCGTCGCCGTGAAATCGGGCATCCCGTGGGGTTTCCTCCTCTTGGTTCCCGCGCTGACGGCAGCAGGTGGAACGGGATTCGCGCTCTCAAAGAGACGGGGTGCCGGTGCGCTCGTCGTCGTGAAAAAGAAACGCATGCCGATTATCGCTGCGAACGGGCTGCTGGTCCTCATGCCGGCGGCCTTTTTTCTGGCGGGAAAAGCGAAAGCCGACGCATTCGACGGAGCGTTCTACGCGGTGCAAGCCCTCGAGCTCGGCGCTGGCGCGGTCAATCTTGTGCTCCTCGGCCTCAACATCAAAGACGGTCTTCGCTTGAAGGGACGATTGCGGTCACGGCCTGCGTCCCTGGGCACGAAGGAGCGTTGATACTTTAGTCTTTCTGTCAAGGTATCGACATTCATTGCGCATTGCGCCGCGCTGACATAGAAACAGCGCGAGCGCTTGCAGGACGCGAGCGTCGGTCCCGCGAGTAGCTCGACCGGTGCGCCCACTGCGGTAGCGGCCGTCGTCCCAGTGCCTTGACGACGAGACCCGACGAGAGCGGATCTCCTCGCAGGCGCGTGCGATCACGGCGGACACTGATCTGCGGTTGTGCCGCTTCTTCGGACTCTCCGACGGTTGGTGGCTTCGTTTGCAGGCGGACTACGATACCGAGGTCGCGAAGGCGAACCTTGCGAAGACACTGGCGAGAATCAGACAGTGGAAGGAAGCGGTGGAGCAGACTACGGACGCGCATTGATTTGATGCTGCGTTCTTCTTGTTTCCGACCCGAACACGAGAGTGACTTGTAGTACTCGATAATTCGCATGCAGAAAAGCGATAGATCTCGATACATGTCGAAAGCTGGCCGTTGTGGAAGCGCCGATCGTTCTCAATAGATGTCGATAGATGATGAAAGCTGCGCAGGGGGATGGTAGTGGGATTGACGGTAAATCCGACGGTGTATTTCCAACCTGCAGACACGAGCTCTCTATGGAACAACGGCTTGCAGGAGCCGTTGATGATTGAGTGGGAGTGATTTAAGGTGGTCCCGGGTCGTTCAACAGTCCCGGCCAGCGGCGAACGTTTTCGAACATCTGATTCGAGGCCGCCTGTCCGACCGGACGCGCGCGAGATCGCTGGCCACTAAATCCTAGAGGCCTTCATCATCAGTGCTGGAACAGCGGCAATGCTCGATGGATGCGCAAGGGAGAATAGCTAGCCCTAGACGCTCAGCTTCTCAAGTAAGTCCGCACGATGTGCCGCATTGGCCGAATCGCCCTGGGCCGTCACCTGGCCGCGCTCGATCAGGTAGTAGCGCTGCGTTAGCGCGATGGCGCGCTGCACGTTCTGCTCAACCAGCACGATGGGGATGCCGTCGCGGGCCAGTCCGGCCATCAGCTCGAACAACTCGTCCACGATCATGGGCGCCAGGCCTTCGGTGGGCTCGTCGATCAGCAGCAGCTTGGGCGCGCCGGCCAGCACGCGGGCCATGGCCAGCATCTGCTGCTCGCCGCCGGACAAGGTGGTGCCCATCTGCCGGCGGCGCTCGGCCAGGCGCGGGAAGCGCTGGTAGATCTGCTCCAGCTTGCCGCGCGACTCGGCGCGGCTGCGGCGCGGCGCCTGCAGCAGGCCGAGCTCGAGGTTCTCTTCCACCGTGAGGCCCGGGAAGATGCGCCGGTCCTCGGGCACCAGGCCGATGCCGCGGCGGCAGACTTGCTCGGGCGCCGCGCCGGTCATGTCCTCGCCGTTGAAGCGCAGCGCGCCGCTGCTCGGCCGCACCCAGCCGGCGATGGTCTTGATCACCGTCGTCTTTCCGACGCCGTTGCGCCCGAACAGGCCGACGACCTCGCCCGGCCCGACCGTCATCGAGATGCCCTGCAGCACGTGGCTGAGGCCGTAGTGCGTGTGCACGTCCTGGAGCTCAAGCATGCTGCTCGCCGAAATAGGCGGCCTGCACGGCCGCATTCGCCCGAACGGCGGCGGGCGTGCCCTCGGCCAGTTTCTGGCCCTGGTGCATCACGACCACGTGGTCCGAGAGCTGCATGACCAGGTCCACGTCGTGCTCCACCAGAAGCACCGTCAGGCCGTGCTCGCGCACCAGGCTGCGGATCATCTGTTCGGTTTCGCGCGTGTCTGCGTGACTCATGCCCTGGGTGGGCTCGTCCAGCAGCAGGAGGCGCGGCCGCGCGGCCAGGGAGACGGCAATCTCCAGCCGGCGCTGCTCGCCGTGCGAGAGGAAGCCGGCCAGCTCGTCCGCCTTGTCGGCCAAGCCGAACTGCTCGATCAGCTCATCCACTCGGGCCAGCGCCCTTCGGCTGCGCGTGACCGAGCGCAGCAGGCCCTGGCCGCACTCCAGGAACTGCGCGGCCAGGCGCAGGTTCTCGCGCACCGGCAGCTCGAAGAAGAGGTTGGTGATCTGGAAGGAGCGCGCCAGGCCGGCCGCCAGCATCTGGTGCGGCGCAGCGCCGGTCAGCTCGCGGCCCTCGAAGCGCACCGTGCCGCTGCTGGGCTTGATCGCACCGCTGATCAGGTTGAACAGGCTGCTCTTGCCCGCGCCGTTGGGACCGATCACGGCCGTGATGGCACCGGGCTGGGCGTCGAAGCTGACGTCGTTGACCGCCTGAAGCGAGCCGAAGCGAACGCCCAGGCCACGGACTTCCAGAAGCGCGCTCATGGCTTGTTTCCGCGCTGATCGAGCCAGCGCTGCAGGCGCGGCAGGCTGCTGCCGACCAGGCCGCGCGGCAGCACGATCACGACCACGACGAAGAGCAGGCCGATGACGATGTGGTGATGGGTGGTGAAGGAGCCCACGACGGAGCGCAGCCCCGTCAGCAGGGCCGAGCCGTAGAGCGGCCCGATCAGCGTGCCCGTGCCGCCGACGATCACGTTGATCACCGCCTGACCCGAGACCTGAAAGAACATCAGCTCCGGCGAGACGAAGCCGCGCAGCATGGGATACAGCGCGCCGCTGGCGCCCGCCATGCAGGCTGCGGCGACGAAGGCCGCGAGCTTGTAGCGCCAGGGGTCGAAGCCCAGGAAGGCCACGCGGTGCTCGTTGACGCGGATGGCGTCTAGCAGCCGGCCCAGCGGCGTGCCCATCAGGTGGCGCAAGCCGAGGTAGAGCGCGGCGATGAAGGCCAGGGTCACGAGGAAGAAGCCCAGCGGGTCGGCCGAATTCAGGCCCGGCAGTACCGTCGCGGCGGGCACGCCGATGATGCCGTCCGAGGCGCCGAGCTCGCGGGTGTTGAACACGACCTTGGAGACGACCTGCGCCAAGCCGAAGCTGATCAGCGCGAAGTACACACCCTTGGAGCGGATCGCGATCAGCCCACCCACCAAGCCGATCAGCGCGCTCAGGGCCACCGTGACCGCAAGCGCCAGCCAGAAGGAGGCCGCCCAATGCTGCAGCACCAGCGCGGAGACATAGGCGCCCAGGCCGAAGAACAGGGCTTGGCCGAGCGGCAGCAGGCCGGTGCGTCCCAGCAGCAGGTCCACCGACAGCGCCAGGCCGCCGAAGATCAGCGCCTCCGTGGCGAGGCGGACAAAGAACTGGTCACCCATCGCAGTAGCCGCGAGGCCGAAAATCACGGCGCCGACGAAGAAGACCCAGGACAGCAGGCGCAGCGCGTCGGGCGGCGCACGCTGCGGGCGGGTGCCGGAGGCACCAGGTGCCGCGCAAGGGGGGAGGGTTGCGTCACGCATGGCCGAGCTTCCCGAACAGACCCTGGGGCCGCCACATCAGCACCAGCACCATGATGCCGAAGAGCAGCGGGTCGCTCCAAACGGGGGAGATGAAGAGGCTGGAGATGGACTGCACCTGCGTCAGCAGCAGGCCGGCGAGCACGGCGCCCTTGATGGAGCCCATGCCGCCGATGATCACGACCGAGAATGCGATCAGCACGAAGTCGCGCCCCATGGTCGGGAAGACCGAGTAGATGGGCGCGAGCAGCACGCCGGCCAGTCCCGCCAGCGCCACGCCAAAGGCGAAGGTGGCGGCATAGACCCGCGCCACCGGCACGCCCAGCGAGGCGCTCATGTGCCGGTCGAAGGCCGCGGCCCGCACGATGGCGCCTAGCCGCGTGCGGAAGACCAGCAGCCACACCCCCGCAATCAGCAGCCCGCCGAAGACCATCACGAAGAGGCGATAGTTCGGAAAGAACAGGCCCACCACCTCGGTGGCGCCGCTGATCGGCGACTCCATGCGCAGCGGGTTGGCACCGAAGACGATCTTGAGCACGTCCTCCAGCACCACGCCTACGCCGAAGGTCAGCAGCAAGGTGAGCGTGTGCCGGTCCTTGCTGTGGAACACGCGCTGGATGAGCCCGCGCTCCGTCGCATAGCCCATCACGGCCATCAGCAATGGCGTCAGCAGCAGCGCCCACCAGAAGGTCAGGCCCAGACCCAGCAGGGCCACCGCGACGTAGGCGCCGATGGCGTAGAACTCGCCATGCGCCATATTGATCACGTCCAGCAGGCCGAAAATGATGGTCAGGCCCAGGGCCATCAGGACCACGGCCACGCCGATGGACAGGCCGTTGATCATCTGCGGCGCGAGGACGAATTGCAGCCAATCAACGGCTTCATTCATGACTGCCTCCGCCTCAGAACTTGGTGCAGCTGTCGGCGCCGATCGCCGCCGCGGCCGCGACCTTGCCGACGATCTCAAACCTGCCGCCGTTGACGCGCACGGCGTACATGTCCTGCATGGCCTGGTGGTCGCCCGCGCGCATGGTCTTGGTGCCCTGCGGCGTGGACCACTGGATGCCGCGCATGGCCGCGCGGACCTTATCGGTGTCGGTGCTCTTGGCCTTCTCCACCGCGGCCTTGTAGAAGAACAGCACGCCGTAGCTGTCGGCACCGTAGAGGTCGGGTTGGGCCTTGTTGGCGGCCTCGAAGTCGGCGATGAACTTCTTGTTCTCGGGCGAGTCGATGCTGGTCGAGTAGCCCACGCCGGTGACGAAGCCGTCGGCCGCCTTGCCGATGGCGGCGAGGTTCTGCGATGTCACGGTACCCGAGGCGCCCACTATCTGCACATTGCGGTTGAGGCCGAACTCAGCCATCTGCGTGAACAGGCGCACCGTGTCGTTGCCGGCCACAGAGGTGTAGATCACCGCCGGGCGGGCCGAGCGGATCTGGCCGAAGAAGGGCGAGTAGTCCTTGTTGTCCAGGGGCGCGAACACCTCGCCCACGGTCTTGGCTCCCTTGGCTTCTGCGGCCGACTTGAAGGCCGCGACGGTGCTGCGGCCCATCTCGTAGTCGGGGCCGAGGTAGAAGACATTGGCATTGGGCTTGGTGCTGGCGAGCCAGTCGGCCAACGCGGCGGACTGCATGCCGGCGCGGGCGTTGACGCGGAAGACGTTGGCCGAGCATTTGTCCGCCGTGATCGAGTCGGCGAAGGACACCGTGGTGGCGATCAGCCGGTTGTTGCGCTCGGCCAGTTGGCCCACGGCCAGGGTGGAGCCGGAGTTGACTGTACCGGTCAGGAAATCCACCTTGCTGACCTGGAACAACTTCTCGGCCTTCTGCACCGCCACGGCCGGATTGGCTTCCTCGTCTTCGTAGATCAGCTCCAGCCTGCGGCCCATCACGCCACCGCCGGCATTGATCTGGGCGGCGGCCAGGTCCAGCCCCCATTTGACCTGCTGGCCGATGCCCGCATAGGTGCCCGACAGCGGCGTCACGACGCCGATGCGGATTGCGTTCTGGGCGCTGGCGGTGGTGCAGAGCAGGGCCAGCACGATGGCGCTGTAGTGACGGGTCTTCATGGACTTGTCTCCTGTCGTTGTGGCGGGAATTTCAGAGGCCCGTGAAGGTCGGCTTGCGCTTGGAGTGGAAGGCCTCGACGCCCTCCTTGAAATCGGCCGAGCTGCGCAGGCGCGAGTAGCAGTGGCCTTCGAGCTCGATGGCGATGGACAGCGGGGAGTCCTCGGTGTCGTTGAGCAGCTTCTTGGCGGTGCGCTGGGCCAGCGGGCTGAAGGAGCGCAGCTCGTCCACCAGCGCATCGGTGGCCTGCTCCAACTCGGCGTCGGGCACGCAGTCGGTCGCCACGCCCCAGTCGAAGGCCTGGCGGCCGCTGATGCGGCGCGAGCGCATCACGATGTCCTTGGTGCGGGTGATGCCGACCATCCTCTGCAGCCGTGCGGAGCCGCCCGAGCCGGGGATCTGCCCCAGCTTCTGCTCGGGCAGCGCATAGAGCGTGGTCTCGGTGACGAGGCGAAAATCGCAGGCCAGCGAGAGTTCGAAGCCCACGCCAAAGCAGTAGCCGCGCGCCGCGGCGATCACCGGCTTGCTGCAGCGCGCCGGGGCGGCCACGTTCCAGGCCAGCTTGGAGACGTGCTCGGGCGAGGCTTCGAGAAAGCCCTTGATGTCGCCGCCGCTGGAGAAGTGCTCGCCCACGGCACGCACCACGATCACGCGCACGCGCGAGTCGGCATCCAGCGCCTCGAAGGCGATGCGCAGCTGCTCGCGCGCCCGCATGCTGATCACGTTGAGCGGCGGGCGCTCCAGCACGATGTCCGCCCGCTCGCGCGCGGCGTCGATCTCGATGTGGAAGCCATCCAGATCGGCCGGCAGGGTCTGGGCCGGGTGGTTGAGGTCAGTCAGCATCATGGTCTTGCTCTCCGATGGGTTCGTAGTCACCCGCCACCAGCTTGCGGCGCAGCACCTTGCCGACGGGGGATTTGGGGATCTCGCGGACGAAGACGTAGTCGCGCGGGCGCTTGAAATTGACGAGGGCGGAGTTGCGGCAATGCGCGTCCAGCGCAGCCGGCTCCACGGGCGAGCGGGTCTTGACGAAGGCCACGACCTTCTGGCCCCAGCGCTCGTCGGCCAGGCCCGCCACTGCCACCTCGTCCACGGCGGGGTGCAGGGACAGCACGGACTCTATGTCCACCGGCGAGATGTTCTCGCCGCCGCTGATGATCATGTCGTCCACGCGGCCGGTGACGAAAAGGTCACCGTCGGCGTCCACATAGCCGGTGTCGCCGGTGAAGTACCAGCCCTCGCGCAGGCTCTTGGCATTGGCGTCGGGGCGCTGGTGATAGCCCTCGAAGGCCTCGTCGCTGAGGAGCTCGGCGATGATCTGCCCTTCCTCCATCGGCGCGGCGCGGCGCTCCACCGACTTGCCGTCCAGCGGCACCACGCGCAGCCGCGTGTTGATGCCGGCGCGTCCCGCCGAGCCCGGCTTGCCGACGGCGTCCTGGTTGATGGCAATCGTATAGATCTCCGAGCTGCCGTAGTGGTTGACGAAGAGCTCCGGGCGGAAGGCCGCCTGCAGGCGCAGCAGCAGCGCATCGTGCATGGGTGCGCCGGCAAAGCCGAGCTTGCGCACCGTGCTTACATCGCTGCTGGCGAAGTCCGCATGGGCCAGCAGGTCGTGATACAGCGTGGGTACGAGATAGAGATGGCTGATGCGCTCGGCCGCGATAGCGCGCAGCGCGGCCGCGGCGTCGAAGCGCGGCATGCAGACGAAGCGCCCGTCCAGCAGCGCCAGCGCCAGCAGCGAGCGCACCCCCATGGTGTGATACAGGGGCATCACGCCCAAGGTGCGCTCGCCATAGCCATAGCGGTTCTGCGCCACATGCGCCAGCGCCGCGATGCGCTCCGCGCGCTGGCGGCGTGGCACGCCCTTGGGCGCGCCGGTCGTGCCCGAGGTGTAGAGCATCAGCGACCAGTCCTCGGCCTGAGCGTGCGGCACGGGCTCGGCGGCACCGGCCAGTAGGTCTTCGTAGCGGTACTCGCCTGTGCCCACGCCGATGCGCACGACCTGCGCGGCCAGCGCAGAGGGCGCCACCGCTGCCTCCGACACCGGCTCGTACACCAGCACCTGCGCACCCGAATCCTTCAGCACGTGGTCGATCTCTTCCGGCTTGGCGCGCCAGTTCAGCGGCGTCATCACGATGCCGGCGAACTGGCAGGCCCAGTGCAGCGTGGCCGCCTCGTTGCGGTTCTGCAGGATGGACAGCAGATGGTCGCCGCGGCGCAAGCCCATCGCGGCCAGGCCGTGTTGGGCGGCGCCGATGCGCAGGGCCCAGTCGGCGTAGCTCAGGCGCGTGTCGCCGTCCACGAGGGCCGTGGCGCCGGGCGCGCGCTCCACGCTTTGCAGGAAGGTGCGGCCGAGGTCAAGCACGGGCCACCTCCAGCACGGCGGCCACGATGGGCGCATAGCCCGTGCAGCGGCACAGATGGCCGGACAGCATCGCGCGCACCTCCGCTTCGTCTGGCTTGCGGCCGGCCGTGCGCAGGCGGGCGAGCCAGTCGCTGCAGGACATCAGGATGCCCGCCGTGCAGAAGCCGCACTGCAGGGCGTGGTGCCGCTTGAAGGCGGCCTGCAGCGCGCCGAGCATGCCGTCGGGTCCGACCAGGCCTTCGACCGTGTCCACACGCCGGCCGTCCACCTGCACGGCCAATGTGAGGCAGGCGCGTGCGGCCATTCCGTCGATCTGCACCGTGCAGGCGCCGCAGACGCCATGCTCGCAGCCGACGTGGGTGCCGGTGGCGCCGAGCTCCTGGCGCAGGAAGTCACTGAGCAGCAGGCGCGGTGCCGCGTGGCCGCGGCGGGCGCAGCCGTTGAGTTGCAGTTCGATGGGGTACCGCTGGTCGCGGCTCAGAAGCGGGGGATTCTGCGGGGCGGTCATGCGGGTCTCCGGATGTGGGCTTGGGCCTGGGCGACGGCCTGGCGGCCGAGCCGGCGCACCAGGTGGCGGCGCGTGGCGGCGCTGATCTGCGGGTCGTCACGGGCGTCGAGGTCCCAGGCGAACTCGTTGAGCGCGTCGTCGAGCGCGCTGCCGTCCAGAGGCGGCAGGTCGCGCGCCACCGGCCGATCGGCCACGCCGCCCACGGCCACGCGCAGGCCCGCGGCGTCGGCCACCACGGCGACGGCGCAGATCGCGAAGTCGCCATGCCGGCGCGAGAACTCGGTGAAGCCGAAGCCCTGGCCGGGCCGGGCGAGCGGGAAGCGGGCGGCCTCCAGCAACTCGTCGCCGGCGCGGGCGGTGCTGAGCATGCCGGTGAAGAAGTCCTGCGCGGCCAGGCGGCGCTGCCGCTTGGCGCTGCCCAGCACCAACTCGCCCTTGAGCGCCAGCAGGCACAGTGGCAGCTCGGCGGACGGGTCGGCATGGGCGATGGAGCCGCACACCGTGCCCCGGTTGCGGATCTGGAAATGCGAGATGTGCGGGAAGGCCAGGGCCAGCAGCGGCAACTCCTGCGCCAGCTGCGCGCGCCATTCCACGCTGGCCTGCGTGGCCGCGGCGCCCACCTGCAGGAAGCCCTGGTGCAGCGCCACCTGCGCCAGCGAGGGGCTGCGCGAGATGTCTACCAGCAGCCGGGGCTGGGCCAGGCGCATGTTCAGCACGGCCATCAGCGACTGCCCGCCGGCCAGGATGCGCGCATCCTCGCCGTGGCGGGCCAGCAGCTCGCGGGCCTGCTCGGCGCTGTTGGCGCGCTGGTAGTCGAAGGCGGCGGGCTTCATGCGCGCACCCCGAGCTTTTTCAGCAGGCGCTGCCACCACGAGGGCGACGCCGTCTCGCCCGCGGCCTGCCGGCCCAGCGATTCGAAGAGCTGCGCCACGATGATGCGCGCCGCGCCTTCGAGCATGCGGCTGCCGACCATGGCCACCTTGCCGCCCACCTGGGCGCGGTAGTCGTAGCGCAGCAGTGTGCCGCCGCCGGCCGCGGGCTCCAGCGTGACCAGGCCGTCGCCCGCGCCCGTGCCCAGGCTGGAGCGGCCGCTGCCGGCCAGGCGCAGGCGGCGCGGCGCGTCGATGTCGGAGAGCTGAATTCGCGCCTCGTAGCGCGCCTTCACCAAGCCCACGCCCACGGTCACCTCGGCGCGGTAGCGGTTGGGTCCGTCGGCCTCCAGCCCATGGCAGCCGGGGATGACGCGGGCCAGCGCGGCCGGGTCCAGCAGCACGGCGAAGACCTGCTCGGGCGTGGCGGCGATATGGACCTCGCCCTGCGCCTGGAGGGCTTGCCCCTCGCCCGGCAGCGCCGGCGCGGCGAGAGGCTTGCGCGGCGCCTGCGAAACCGGGTCGGGCGTGTCCAGCAGGGCCAGCACGCGGCTGGGCGTCAGCGGCAGACGGATGTCGTCCAGGTCCTTCAGCGGCCGCAGCGCGTCTGCGAAGGCATTGGCCACGCAGACCGGCGTGCTCATATTGTTGCCTTCCCCCAGGCCCTTGGCGCCCAGCGGCGTGAAGGGCGACGGCGACTCCAGATGCACGATGCTCGGGTCGGGCACCTCGCAGGCGGTGGGCATCAGGTAGTCGGCCAGGGTGCCGGACTGGAAGCTGCCGTCGGCGCCGTAGCGGAACTCCTCCAGCAGCGCCGCGCCCAGGCCCTGCGCGAAGGCGCCGCGGATCTGGCCGTCGGCCAGGGCCGGGTTGAGCAGGCGGCCGGCGTCATGCGCGGTGACGTATCGGTCGATGCGCACGGCACCGGTGGCCGGGTCCACCTCCAGGCCGCAGATGTCGAAGACAAAACCGTAGGCGGCCGAGGTGTTGACGCGGTCCTGCGGGTCGGGCGCGGCCAGGGTCTCGGGCGTCCAGAAGGCCGTCTCGCGCAGGCCGGGCGCCACGCCCTCGGGGAGCAGGGCCGGCGCCCAGTGCGGGCTGGCGGCCAGGCGGGTGAAGGGCTGGCGGCGTGCCGGGTCGAGGCGGCTGGCGATCTCGCCGCCGGCGAAGACGACGTCGGCCGGCGCGCAGCCGAACTGGGTGGCGGCGATGAGCGCGAGCTTGTCGCGCAGCTTGAGCGTGGCGAGGTGCACCACGCCGGCCACCGCGCCGGCAAAGCGGCTGGAATAGTTGCCGGCCGCGACCGACCATGCGTCCTTGGCCGTGTCGAACTCCACGTTGACGACCACCTGCTCCGGCTGCAGGCCCAGCGCGTCGGCCACCACCTGGGCGCAGACGGTCATGTGGCCTTGCCCGGCCGGCGCCGAGGCGATGGTGACGTTGACGCCGCCGAGCAGGTCGATGGCCACCGTGGCGCTGGCGATGGCGCCGTTCTTGGGGCCGGCCTTGGCGCGCTGCTCGGGCGTGAGCACGGTGCTGATGTAGCCCATGTTCGAGACCGAGGGCTCGACGACGGCGGCCATGCCGATGCCGTAGTGCAGGCCGGTGGCGCGGGCCGCGGCCTGGCGCTCGCGCAGGCCCAGGCGCTCGGCTTCGGCCAGGGCGAGGTCCAGGGCGCGGACGTAGTCGCCCGAGTCCAGCACGGCGCCGGCGGCGGCGCGGTAGGGGAACTGATCCGCGCGCACGAAGTTGCGGCGGCGCAGCTCGTCGGGCGCGAGGCCGAGCGCCACGCCGATGCGGTCCATCAGCCGCTCCAGCGCGTAATAGACCTGCGGGCCGCCGAAGCCGCGCACCAGGCCGGTGGGCGTTTTGTTGCTCACGACCACGCGGTTGCGCACGCTCAGGTGGGCGATGTCGTAGGGGCCGGTGAGACAGCCGTGCATGCGGTAGAAGGTGGCCGGCTCGGGCGCACGCAGGTAGGCGCCGACCTCGTCCACCTGGTCCCACTCCAGCGCGAGGATGCGGCCGTCCTCGCGCACGGCGGCGGCCAGCGTGGTCAGTCGAGCGGTGGCGGAGGTGGCGGCGCTCAGATGCTCGAGCCGGTCTTCCACCCACTTGACCGGCGCGCCGCCGGCCTTGCGCGAGGCCAGGCACATCAGCACCACGTACGGGAACACCGACTGCTTGACGCCGAAGCTGCCACCCGAGTCGCGCGGCACGCGGTGGCGCAGCTTGTTGCCGGGCACCTTGAGCGCCATGGCCATCACCGCGTGCAGGGAAAACGGGCCCATGAAGTTGGACAGCACGTCGTAGCCCTCGTCGCCGCTGAGATGCTCGGCGATGACGACGCCGCATTCGATGGGCGAGCAGCTGTTGCGCGGGTAGCGGACGGTGGTCTGCACGCGGCGCGCGCCGGCGAATGCCGCCTCCGGCTCGCCGTACCGGAAGCGGCGGTCGGAGACGATGTTGCTGCCAACGGCCTCGTGCAGCAGCGGGCTGTCGGGCTGCAGGGCCGCGTCGATGTCGACCAGGGCAGGCAGCGCTTCGTATTCCACGCGGATCAGGTCCAGCGCGTCTTCGGCGATGTAGCGGTCCTCGGCCACGACCACGGCCACCGGCTCGCCGACATGGCGCACGCGGTCCACGGCCAGCGCCCAGTGCTGCATGGGCTGCTTGACGCCGACGACGAAGGGCTGGGCCCAGCGCTGCACGTCCTCACCGGTCAGCACCGCCCGCACGCCCGGCAGCGCCAGGGCCGGCGCCGCATCGACGGACAGCAGCCGCGCATGGGCGTGGGGCGAGCGCAGCACCGCCGCCTGGAGCGTGCCGGGCTTCACGCCGACGTCGTCGGCATAGCTGCCGCGACCGCTAAGGAGCGCCGTGTCCTCCAGGCGTTCCAGGCGCTGACCGACGAAGCTGCTGGGGGCCGCGGGCGCCGGTGCCGCTGCGGCCGCGAGCCGGGGCTTTGCGTGCATTTGTCTCCTCTATGTCCCGTTCGGGCTGCCTTTGCATGCAGCGCCAGTCTCGGGATTCGGAGCGGAAGGCACTAACGCGAGAGTCCGGTGAAAGACCGGGTCGTCTGGTTACTGACCAAATCGTCTGGTGACTTGTGTTTCAGATCAGGTCCGCGCCGGCCTCGGCACCGGCGTTGGCCGGGGGCTCGAAGAGATTGACCACGCGGCGGTAGTCACTGGGCGTGATGCCCAGATGGGCGCGGAAAAAGCGCGAGAAATGCCCGGGCGCGGAGAAACCCAGGCCGTAGGCCACGTCGCCGACGGGCTCGGCGCTCTGCGTGAGCCGCTGCACGGCGGCCTCGAAGCGCAGCACATTGGCATAGACCAGGGGCGTGACCTGGGTGTCGCGCTGGAACAGGGTGAAGAAATGGGCACGCGAAAGACCTGTCGAGGCAGCGAGGTGGTCGACGTCGAAGGCGTGCGTCACGTCCTGCTTCATCAGGGCGATGGCCTGGCGCACACGCGGGTCCATGGCCACCGGCGGCTTCATCTTCAGGAGGGTGTACAGGTCGCGCCAGCCCGAGTAGCTCTCGATCACTGCGATGATGAGGTTGAACAGCAGGTTCTCAAGCCGCCCCGGGGCGAGCTCGTCGGCCCACCAGAGTTCGAGCACGAACTCCTCGGTGATCTTGCGCGTGGCGGCGTTCAGGCGCACGCCCGACTGCGGGAAAAAGCGTGGATGCGCGGATAGCGCGAGCGAGCGCTGGATCTCAGCCAGCCAGCCCGGCTCGATGTACAGCGCCAGGATCAGCGTCTGCTCACCCTGCGGTGCGTCGTGCTCGTAGGCGTGGTGCTCCCAGGCGTTGATGAGCACGGCCATGTCGTCGGTCAGCGGCGCCCGTTCCCCACGCACACGAAACGCGCTGTCTGCCCCACCCGCCTTGATGAGGATATGGCAGTGGTGATGCGCATGGCCCACAAGCGGCGCATTCATGTCGAGCAATGCCACGCGGCCGAATCGACCCTGAAAGATTTTGACGGCGGAAGACACGATGGGTTCCAGCGGAGATACGCCAAAGCATAGCGCGTTCGATGTCGGGGAGCCCCACGCCGCTCGCGATTCGCAGGGCCATCGAGCGGCGAAGGGGCACATGCAGCGGTCACAGGAGAGTTACGCCGCTCGGCCAGCAGCGGTCGGGTTCGCTGAGCAGGGCTATGGCCGATCAATCCTAGTCTGCGTCTTTTGCGCTCACGTCGAAACTCTCACGGCCCCAGAGCTGCTCGTAAGTAAGGTGCGGTTCGACTCGTGGTCGAGCGGCTCACCGACACCGGCGTCCCCTGCGCGACGATGCGGCCGCCGTCGTCGCCGGCGCCCGGGCCCATGTCGATCATCCAGTCGCATGCGGCAATCACGTTCACGTCGTGCTCGACGATGACGACCGTGTTCCCGGCGTCGGCGAGGCCCTGCAGCTGCGCGAGCAGCCTGTCGACGTCCGCGGGATGCAGTCCGGTGGTCGGCTCGTCGAGGACATACAGTGCATCGCCACGGCTGGCGCGCTGCAGCTCGGTGGCGAGCTTGATCCGTTGGGCCTCGCCTCCGGAAAGCTCCGTTGCCGGTTGCCCGAGCCGAAGATAGCCTAGTCCCACGTCCCGCAGAACCGACAGCGACCGGCTCACCGCCGGCGCGCTTGCGAAGAACGTGGAAGCCGTCTCGACCGACATCGCGAGCACATCCGCGATATTCTTTCCCTGGTAGCGCACTTCGAGCGTCTTGGCATTGAACCGCGTGCCGTGGCACGTCGGGCATGGCGAATAAACACTCGGCATGAAGAGGAGTTCGACCATCACGAACCCTTCGCCTTCGCAATGCGGGCAGCGTCCCTTCGCCACGTTGAACGAAAAGCGGCCCGCATCGTAGCGGCGCGCGCGGGACGCTGGAGTGGCGGCGAAGAGCTCCCGCACGTGATCGAACAAGCCCGTGTAAGTAGCAAGGTTGGAGCGAGGGGTGCGGCCGATCGGCTTTTGGTCCACGCGGATCATGCGCCTGATGGTGTCCAATCCGCTTTCGATCGTGCCTTCGAGCCTCGGCCGTTGCGTTCGCTCGAGCGGGTCGAGCTCGTCGCCATCCGCATCGATCTCATGCCCCAGAGATTGCGCGACCAGCTCGACCAGCACCTGACTTACCAGGGTCGACTTTCCCGATCCGGAGATGCCGGTGACGGCGCAAAGCACCCCGAGCGGAAACGCCACATCGAGCTGCTTCAGGTTATTGCGCGTCACGCCGGTGAGGCTCAGCGATCCTGCAGGCGTTCGGGTTGCGCGCTTCGGCGGCGAGGCCACGCGAAAGAGATAGCGAGCCGTGTGCGAGTCCTCAATGCCCTCGAGTCCCGCGAGAGGTCCGCTGTAGACAATCTTGCCCCCGGCTCCGCCGGCATCCGGTCCGACGTCCACGATCCAGTCCGCACGGCGGATGATGTCGATCTCGTGCTCGACCACGAACAACGAGTTGCCGGCGGCCTTCAGACGGTCGAGCGCGCGCAAGAGCGCTTCGGTATCCGCGGGATGCAGCCCGGCCGAGGGCTCGTCGAGGACGTAGACGACGCCGAAGAGATTCGAACGCACTTGCGTGGCAAGCCGTATCCGCTGCAGCTCGCCCGGAGACAGCGTCGGCGTGCTGCGCTCGAGCGTCAGGTAGCCGAGCCCGAGGTCCAGCATGATCGCGAGCCTCGCGCACAGGTCTTCGCAGATGCGTCGCGTGACTTCGGCTTTCTCGGGATGCCTGCGCTCGAGTTCGCGCAAGGACTTCGCGGTCCCGGTGGCGAAGGGGTGGAAGATCTTGCCCAGCTTCTTCAGCGGCACGCGCCCCATCTCGGCGATGTCGAGCTCACAGAACTTGACGGAAAGCGCCTCGCGGCGCAGGCGCTTACCTTTGCAAACCGGACACTCGGCACCCGTCATGTACTGCATGACGCGGTTCTTCATCAGCGCGCTTTGCGTCGTGGCGAAGGTGTGCAGCACGTGCCTGCGCGCGCCGGTGAAAGTGCCCATGTAGCTCGGCTCCTCCTTTCGCCGCAATGCATGCTTCACTTCCTTGAGGTTGAAACCCGCAAACACCGGCACCCGGGGTTGCTCGTCGGTGAACAGGATCCAGTCGCGCGTCTTTTTCGGTAATTCGCGCCACGGCACGTCCACATCGATGCCAAGCGTGGTGAGGATGTCGCGCAGGTTCTGCCCTTGCCAGGCGACCGGCCAGGCCGCGACGGCGCGGTCGCGAATCGTGCGCGACGGATCCGGCACCATCGACTTCTCGGTAACTTCGTAGACGTGGCCAAGCCCGTGGCAATTGGGACAGGCACCTTCGGGGGTGTTCGCCGAGAAGGACTCCGCGTAGAGCATCGCCTGGCCGCGCGGATAGTCGCCCGCGCGCGAGTACAGCATGCGCAGCGAATTGGAGAGCGTCGTCACGCTTCCTACCGAGGAGCGCGTCGTCGGCGAGCCCCTCTGCTGCTGCAGCGCGACTGCGGGCGGAAGACCGTCGATCTCATCGAATTCCGGAGCGCCGAGCTGGTGAAACAGCCGCCGTGCGTAGGGTGCGACGGACTCCAGGTAGCGCCGCTGCGCCTCGGCATAAAGCGTGCCGAAGGCAAGCGATGATTTTCCAGAACCCGACACGCCGGTAAAGACGACCAGCGCGTCGCGCGGAATTTCCAGCGTGACGTCCTTGAGATTGTTCTCGCGCGCGCCTCGAACCGTGACGTAGCCGCGGGTCGCTGCGCGCACTCCATGCGCAACGCTGTCCATCTACGCACTATATACGCGTCGCCCGGCCTCAGGGCGATCGGCGGGGTGAGTCTCGCTGACGACAAGTTCCCCGGCTTCAGCGATCGTCGTACTGGCGGTTCGCGTTTCGTGATTCCCTGTGCTGATTGCCAATGGTAGAGAAGGCGACGGGACAACTTGCCTCTCGTTGATCCGTTGAGGCACATGATCAACGGCGGCCTCTCCGGGCATCGTTCCACCCGCGGCGACCGTTCAGTCCCGACCCGCACTTAGCCCACGGCCACTGGGGCCTGCCACGAGCAGGTGCCCAGCATCTCGGCCCTTTCCGAGTTGTGGACTTCCACCTTGCCGGGACGCGACCGATCGACACGTCGTTGCCCTTGTCGCGATGCGATCGCCGGCATAGGATGACGTGCCGCAGTCCCGACGCAGGCATGATCGTCGCCCTTCAGCAGGTCGTCTCGGGTCCATGCGGCCGATGCTGTTGCTTGCATCGCCCTGCACAGCGCCTAGAATGTCCTGACGCCACCCACCCAGCCGGCAGTTGACCAAGGCGCGGTGCCGACACCATGCGTGATCGCCCGACCGCCCCCTCCACGAGGTTCGAGCTGCTGGCTCGAGAACTCGAGCAACAGATAGCCGCTGGCGTGCTGCGCCCTGGGGATCGCCTGCCTTCCGTACGTCAGGCTTGTGCCAGCCGGCACTTGAGCCCGAGCACGGTTTTCCAGGCCTACTACCTGCTCGAATCGCGCGGCCTGGTCCGCGCGGCGCCACGGTCGGGCTATTTCGTCGCCGTGCGCCCCGACGGCGTGCTGCTCGCGGAGCCGGCAACCTCGGCGCCGCAGTCCGGAGCCAAGGCTGTCGAGGTGAACGACCTGGTCTACGCTTGTCTCAGCGCCGTGCGCGCTCGCGACATCGTGCCCTTCGGTTCCGCGTTCCCGAGCCCGCTCTTGTTTCCACTCGACCGACTGCGCCGCGCGCTGGTCTCGAGCACCCGGCGGCTCAAACCCTGGAGCATGGTCGATGACCTGCCGCCGGGCAACCTGCGGTTGAAGCGCGAGATTGCCAAGCGCTATATGCGTCATGGCATGGCCGTGGCCACCGACGAAATCGTGCTGACCAACGGTGCGATGGAGGCGCTGAACCTGTGCCTGAACGCAGTGGCACGGCCGGGCGATGCGGTGGTTGTGGAGTCGCCCACCTTCTACATGGCGTTGCAGGCGCTGCAGCGCCTGGGCGTGCATGCCATCGAAGTGCCGACCCAGGTGCGTGAGGGCATCGATCTCGGCCGCCTGGCGCAGGTGATCGAACTCTACCGCCCGAAGGCCTGCTGGCTGATGACGACCTTCCAGAACCCGCTCGGCAGCCTGATGCCCGAGACGAAGAAGCGCGACCTCGTCGATCTGCTCGCCCGCCACGACGTGCCGCTGATTGAAGACGACGTCTATTCGGAGCTCTACGAGGGCAAGACGGCGCCACTGCCGGCCAAGGCCTACGACCGCCGCGGTCTGGTGCTGCACTGCTCGTCGTTCTCGAAGTGTCTGGCGCCGGGCTACCGCGTCGGCTGGGCCGCGCCCGGCCGGCTGGCGCGCGAGGTCGAGCGGCTGAAGCTGATGACGAGCCTGTCCGGGTCGATCCCGATGCAGGCGGCGCTGGCCGAGTACCTGCAGGAAGGCGGTTACGACCTTCACCTGCGCAGCCTGCGCTCGTCGCTGCAGGCGCAGCGCGACAGCCTGTTCGCCGCCGTCAACCGGCACTTTCCGGATGGGACGCGGGTGGTGCGGCCGGCCGGTGGGTACTTCGTATGGGTCGAGTTGCCCGTCGGGGTCGACGCGATGGCCTTGCACCGTGCCGCGCTGGCACGCCACATCAGCCTGGCCCCGGGGCCGATGTTCTCGGCACGCGCCGAGTTCCAGCACCACATTCGGCTGACCTGCGGCGAGCATTGGGACGAGGCGCACGAGCGCGCCATGCGGACGCTGGCACGGCTGGTCGATGACGCAACGCGCCCCGTGACCGCTTCGCCGGCATTGAACTGATCCGGTCGCCGGGGCCCGCAACTGCTCACGCCGCCGGCGCAGGCGGCCGGTCAGAGTGCGGGAATGTCAAAACCCAACCTGATCTCGGCATTCCGTACCGCGCTGGCGCGGGTGGCGGCCAACCGCGCGCCACCGGACCCTGAACCCGCGCTGCAGGAGGTGCTGGACCGACTGGGCCCATCTGTTTTCGCGGGTCTGCTCGACGCCGACGGCACGCTGCACTACGCCAATCAGGCGGCGCTACGGGCCATCGGCAGTACGCCGGAGGAGGTACTCGGACAACCCTTCGAGGCGACCCCTTGGTGGCAGGGCTGCGAGTTGTCGCAGCGACGGCTGCGACAGGCGCTGGTCAGCGCAGCGCGCGGCGAAGCCTCGCGCTTCGACGTCCGCATCGCCACCCGCAGCGGCGACACGCTGGTCATGGACTTTTCGCTGCTGTCGTTCTACAAGCCCGACGGGCCTCGCTTCCACGATGCCCTGCGGACCATCCCCGCACGGGCGGGCTGGGGTGCACGGGCCTTCGGCGAGATGGTCGCGCTGCTGACCGCGCAGGCGCGCCCCGATCACGCCATCCGCCTGGACGAGCTGCGGAATGAGTTGGGCCGTGGCGAGCGCTTCGCTCTTTTCTGCGCCTACCCGTTGAGCGCATCCGAAGGCGATGGCGACGCCTCCCGCTTCCCGCATGCGAGCGAGCTGCACGCCAAGTCCCCGGCCGCGAACGACGAGCAGGACCGCTCCGGGCAGGACGCGCATTTTCGCCGCCTGACCGAGCTCTCGTCCTCGGACTGGTACTGGGAGCAGGACGAGGCCGGCCGCTTTACCGAAATCTCGGGACGGAATCTGGAGCGCGCCGGCATCTTCGCGCCCGACATCCTCGGCCGCACGCGCTGGGAGCTCGCGGGAACGCGAGTCGGCGAGGCGCAGAAGATGCTGCTGGATCGCGCCATACGGGAACGGCGTCCTTTCTACGATTTCCGCTACAGCTTTACCGGAAGCGACGGCGTCGAGCACCACGTCGAGACCAGCGGCGAGCCGGTGTTCGACACTTCGGACCGCTTCCGTGGCTATCGTGGCGTCGGAAGAGACGTGACCGAGCGCGAGCGGGCGCAGCGCCAGTTGCAGCTGACCCGCCATGCGGTCGAACAGGCCCACCACGCGCTGTTCCAAGTCGGGCCGGATGGCGCCTTTCGCGATGCCAACGGGGCCGCCTGCCGGCTGCTGGGCCTCACGCGCGAACAAGTGCTGCGGCTGCGCGTGCCTGATGTCGACACCGAGATCGACAACGCGCAGTGGCCGCTGCGCTGGCGCGAGATGTGCAAACGCGGTTCCTTGCGCTTCGAGACCAGCATGCGCCATCACGATGGCCATGAGATTCCGGTCGACGTCTCCGTCAGCCTGGTGACCAGTGGCGACGAGACCTTTGCCCATGTCTGCGTCGACGACATTCGCGAGCGCCGCGCCGCCGAACGCCGCATCCAGCAACTGCTGCAGTACGACGAAGTGACGGGTTTGCCGAACCGCCGACTGCTCTTCGAGCGTCTGGGCACGATCTTGCAGACCAGCGCCGAAACATTGGTGCTGGTGCTGGAGCTCGACCGGTTCAAGCGCATCAACGACGGCCTGGGCTCCCACATCGGCGACGCAGCGCTGCGCGAAGTGGCACAGCGCATCGTCGCCACCGTGCGGAGCACGGATCTGGTGTCGCGCCGCGGCGGCGATGAGTTCGTGATCGTGATGCCCGCGCCTTCGGCGGCGGCGATGCCCACGGCGCAGGCGCTGCTCGACACCATCGCCCGACCGATGACGATCGAGGGGCACGAGATCCACCTGACTTGCAGCATCGGGATCGCGGCAGCGCCCGCCAACGGCGACCGCGCCGAAACACTGCTGCGCCGCGCCAACACCGCGCTGCACGAAGCCAAGCTGCTTGGCCGGAACCAGGTCAGCGTCTACGCCGGCGCACCGCACGACGACGACCCCGAACGGCTGGCGCTGGAGACCGCGCTGCGCCATGCGCTGCGCGACGAGCAGCTCGAACTGCACTACCAGCCGCAGGTCGACTTGGGGCATGGCCGCATCGTCGGCGTCGAGGCCTTGCTGCGCTGGCAGCACCCGACGCTGGGGCAAATCGCCCCGAATCGATTCATCCCGATCGCCGAAGAGAGCGGCCTGATCGTTGCCATCGGCGACTGGGTGTTGCGCCGTGCCATCGAGCAGGCGGCGGCATGGCAGCGTGCCGGGCTCCCCCCTCTGCGCATGGCGGTCAACCTGTCGGCGCGTCAGTTGCTGCAGCCGAACCTCGCGCGACGCATCGAAGGCCTGCTCGCCGCGACTGGCCTCGACCCGCGTCTGTTCGGTGTCGAGGTTACCGAAAGCATGCTGATCGCCAACTTCGATCAGGCAGTGCAGCACCTGGAAGCGCTGCGTGCGCTCGGTGTCGAGGTCTCGCTCGACGACTTCGGCACCGGCTACTCGAGCCTGAGCTACCTGCGCCGGCTGCCGGTCGATGTGGTCAAGATCGACCGCTCGCTGGTGCCCGACGTCACAGCACCGGCAGAGGATGTGTCGATCACGCGCGCCATCATCACGATGGCGCACCAGCTGCGGATGAAGGCGCTCGCCGAAGGTGTCGAAAGTGAAGGCCAGGCAACTCTGCTCGCCGCCAACCAATGCGACCAGATGCAGGGTTACTGGTTCAGTGCCGCATTGCCGGCGGCAGCGGTCGAAACGATGCTTCGAGAAGACCGGCAGATCGATCCGGGGCTGTTTGGGCGGCGTTCGCGGCAGCGCACCTTGCTGCTGGTAGACGACGAGGAGAACATCGTCGCCGCGCTGCGCCGGCTGCTGCGCGCCGAAGGCTGGCTGCTGCTCAGCGCCACCAGCGCCGTGCAGGCGCTGGAGCTGATGGCGCGACACGAGGTCGACGTGATCCTGTCCGACCAGCGCATGCCGGGCATGACCGGCGTCGAGCTGCTGCGCCGGGCCAGGCAGCTGTACCCGGAGACGATCCGGCTGGTGCTGTCGGGCTACACCGAGCTGCAGTCGATCACCGACGCGATCAACGAGGGCGCGATCTACAAGTTTCTCACCAAGCCCTGGGACGATGTGCAGCTGCGGGTTCACCTGCACGAGGCCTTCGCGATGAAGGAGATGGCCGACCAGAACCGACGCCTCGACCAGGAGGTGCAGACCGCCAACCGGGAACTGGCCGAGGTGAACCGACGGCTGCAGGCGCTGCTCAGTGCGCAGCGCGAGCAGAACCAGCGCGAGATCGGCAGTCGCGAAGCGGTGCAGGAACTGCTGGATGCCGTGCCGGTACCCGTGTACGGCATCGACGACGAAGGCCTGCTGGTGTTCGCCAATGCACCCGCATGGGCGCTGGACGGACCGGGTGGCGACCTGCTGGGCGGGCCTGCGGCCGACCGGCTGCCACAGACCTTGCTGCAGGCGTTGGACGGCGATCCCATGCTGATCACGCTGGCGGAGCGCCAATGGTGGGCGATGAGCCGGCGGTTGAGCGGCAACGCTAGCGGTCGGCTGTTGGTACTGCTGCCGCAGGACGGGGCTCTTCAATGACTGCCCCGGCCATTCCCGACAAGCCACCGGTCGCGCCGGTGCTGCTGACGCACCTGTTCCGCCACAGCCTGCGCGACGGGCGGGTGCATCCGCTGCTGCACGTCGTGCAACGGTATCGCAAGGAGTCGCCGCCATGACGACCGCTGTTCGACCGATCGCCCGTGACGCGCTGCTCGCCGCGCTGCGCGACCTGCCCCCGCTGCCTTCGGTGGTGCTCGAACTGGTCGAGTCGCTCGGTCACGATGAGCTCAGCGGCGCGCAGTACGCTGCCAAGATCTCGCGCGACCAGGCGCTCGCCGCCAAGACATTGCGCCTGGCCAACTCGTCGTTCTACGGCCGCGGCAGGCCGGTCCGCTCCGTCGCCGAGGCTATCGCCGTCCTCGGCCTGCGCACGGTGCGCGGTGTCGTCACGGCCGCCGGAATGGCCGGCAGCTTTCAGCGCCACCCCGGTTTCGACCAGAACGCCTTCTGGCGTCATTCGATTGGCAGTGCCCTCTGTGCGCAGTCGCTGGCCGCTGAACTGCGGCGCGACGACGGCGATCTGGCGTTCACGGTCGGGCTGCTGCACGACATCGGCCGGCTGGCACTGGCCAGCGCGTTTGCGCCGGCCTATGCCGAGGTCCAGCGGTGGCGGCGCGACCAGGATTGTCCCGATGGCGACGCCGAGCGTGCCGTGCTCGGCATCGATCATGCCGAGGTCGGTGGGTTGATCGCACAGCAGTGGAAGTTCGCACCGGCCATCGTCGATGCCATCCGCCAGCATCACGCACCGCCGGCCGCCGCGGAGGTCACGTTGACCGGCATCGCTCATGTGGCCGATGCCATCGCCCACGCTCTCGGCCTGGCAGGCGACGCCGACGAGGCGGTCCCGACGCTGGTGCTGCCGGTCTGGGCCGCCTGCCGCCTGGACGACGCGGCCTGCATGCGGCTGTTCGCCCACACCGAGGCGCAGTTCGAGACCGTCTGCGAAGCGGTACTTCACTGAAGACCATGTCCGAATCCGAACTCATCTCGCTGCAGCGCGCCAACGAGGAACTGCGCGCGCTGAATCAAAGTCTGCGCAGCGCCCAGGACCAGTTGCTGCAGGCCGAACGGCTGGCGTCGATCGGGCAACTCGCCGCCGGCGTTGCACACGAGATCAACAACCCGATCGGCTACGTGTTCTCGAACTTCGGCACGCTGGAAGCCTATCTCGAGCGTCTGTTCGAGATGCTCGAAGCCTACGAGCAGGCTGAACCGGCACTGGCCGACAGCGCCGTCGTAGCCCGGCTCGCGACCTTGCGCGCGCGGGTCGAACTCGACTACCTGAAGCAGGACATCCCGATGCTGATGGGCGAGTCCAAGGAAGGCCTTTCGCGCGTGCGCAAGATCGTCCAGGACCTGAAGGACTTCTCGCGGGTCGACACCCACCAGGAGTGGGTCTGGGCCTCGCTGCACCAGGGCATCGATTCGACGCTGAACATCGTCGCCAACGAGATCAAGTACCGGGCCGACGTCCGCCGTGAGTATGGCGACTTGCCCGACATCGAATGCCTGCCGTCGGAGCTGAACCAGGTGTTCCTGAACCTGCTCGTCAACGCGGCCCATGCGATCGGCCCGCAGCGCGGCCTGATCGTCGTGCGCAGCGGCGACGGCGGGGACAAGGTCTGGGTCGAGGTCGAGGACGATGGTTGCGGGATCGCGCCCGAACACCTGGCGCGCATCTTCGACCCCTTCTTCACCACCAAGCCGGTCGGACGCGGCACCGGCCTGGGCCTGTCGCTGGCCTACGGCATCGTGCAGAAGCACCATGGCCGCATCGAGGTACGCAGCGAACCGGGTCGCGGCTCTTGCTTCCGCGTCACATTGCCGGTGCGACGCCCGGCGGCCGAAGGTCCTTCGACATGACGGCAGCCCTCCCCGCATGGACGGTGCTCGCCGTCGACGACGAGCCGAACATCCTTGCAGCGCTGCGGCGGCTGTTCCGCACGACCGGCTGGCGCGTCCTGACTGCCGGGCACGCCGACGAGGCGCTGAAGCTGCTCGCCACGGAACCCATCAACGCCGTGCTGTCGGACATGCACATGCCGGGCATGGACGGTGTGCAACTGCTCGAAAGGGTCGCTCAGGGCTGGCCGGATGCCGCGCGACTGCTGCTGACGGGCCAGGCCGATCTGGGCTCGACGATCGACGCCATCAACCGCGGCCGGCTGCACCGCTACATCACGAAACCCTGGAACGACGACGAGCTGGTGCTGACGCTGCGCCAGGTCGCGGAGAGGCAGCAACTCGAAGCCGACAAACACGCGCTGGAGCGGCTCACGCAACAGCAGAACGACGAGCTGAAGGCACTGAACTCGAGCCTGGAGGCCCGCGTCGCGTTGCGCACCGAGGAGCTGGCTGCGGCCACTGACAGGCTGAAGCGCAACTACCTGACGTCGATCAAATCTTTCACAGCGCTGATCGAGCTGCGCGGCAGCGCCCAGGTCGGACACGCGCGCCAGGTCGCTGACCTGACCCGGCGCATCGCCCGTGCGATGACGCCCGATGCCGACACCCTGCACGACCTGCCGATCGCCGCCTTGCTGCATGACATCGGCCACATCGGCCTCAGCGATGCGGTGCTGGCGCGGCCCGTGAGTCGGCTCGACAGCGACGAACTGCGGCGCTACCGGCTGCACCCGATACTCGGCGAGCAGGCCCTGCTGGCCAGCGACGACATGCAGGGGGTCGCGCCTGTGATTCGCGCCCACCATGAGCGCTGGGACGGGAAGGGTTTTCCCGACGGCCTGCGCGGCGCGGCGATCCCGCTCGGTGCCCGCATTCTGGCCGTTGCCGACGCGTTCGAGGATCTGCGCGGCGGTCGGATCGACGGTCAGGCTCTGAGCCTGCAAGGTGCCCGCCACGCGGTGCTCGCAGGGCGTGGCACCCAGTTCGATCCCGCCGTGGTCGATGCCTTTGAGAGCCTGTACTCGTCCGCGCCACCCAAGCCGACCGCGGCGACGCTGCGCCTGCGTACCGAGGAGCTGCGCGCCGGCCACACCCTGGCGCAGAATTTCGTGTCGCCCGAAGGCGTGCTGCTGCTGTCGGCCGGCCACGAGCTGAACGATGAGTTGATCGACCGCATCCGGAACTTCGAGCGCAAACATGGACTGGCGCTGACGCTGGCGGTCGCGGTGCCGCAGGATACCTCCAGGTGAAGCAGCTGCTGATCGTCGACGACGAGACGTCGGTACTGCACGCCCTGCGTCGTGTGCTGCAGCGGCACTTCAAGCCGCACGAGCTCGGCGTGGAGGTTTGCGCCAATCCGCTGCACGCCCTGCAGCGCCTGCAGGAGGGGCGCTTCGACGTGCTGATCAGCGACTACCGCATGCCGCGGATGGACGGCGTGACGCTGCTCGCCCACGCCAGGGAGTTGGACCCGCGCGCAGTGCGCATGATGCTCAGCGCAGCCGCCGATTTCGGCACCGTGCTGGCCGCGGTGAATCGCGCCGAGGTCTTCCGCTACATCCCGAAGCCGTGGAGTGAACCACGATTGCTCGCCGACCTGCGTGCGGCGCTGGCGTTCGACCCTTACGCCACTCCGAGCGCCTACGAGCTGGAACGGCGCCGGCTCGAAGCGCAGGAGCCGGGCATCACGCACGTCGAGTGGGGCCCGAACGGCGAAGTGCTGATGCCAAGTTGCCTGCCGGAGCGACCGGGCAAGCTGTGAGCGCCCCCAGGGCCGGGCCAGTCCGGCCCGCCCCCCGCGGGGGTTCAAGTTGCCCGGCAAGGCCGGCTCGACTCGAGAGTCCGCCGCGGAGCGGCCGCCGCAACGCATGGACAAGGTGGGCATCCTTGCCTTGGTGCAGAATGCGCGTCTACTACCGGCAGGGAGGGCACCATGCCGTCACCTCGTCGAAGCCCGGGCCAGTTGCTCCAGGAAACGCGCGAGTATTGGTCACTGATGAACCACTACGAGCGCTTCGAGCATGTGGTCGCGTTCATCCTGAGCGTGATCATCGCGCTGGTCATCGCGCTCGCCCTGCTTCAGTTGCTAGCGCGTGTGGTGCCGCTGCTCGTGACGGGCTCGATAGATCCGCTGGATCACGAAGTCTTCCAAGGCCTGTTCGGGATGATCATGACTTTGCTGATCGCGCTCGAGTTCAAGCATTCGATCATTCGCGTGGCAGTGCGCCGCGAGAGCATCGTGCAGGTCAAGACGGTGGTGCTGATCGCATTGCTGGCCCTGTCGAGAAAATTCATCGTTCTGGACAGCAAGGTCACGGAAGCGCAGACCATAGCCGCACTGGCGCTTGCCACGCTCGTCTTGGGCATCGTCTACTGGCTGCTCCGCGAGCGCGACGATCGCCTGCCGAAGGACCGTAGCACGGGTCCGGGAGCCGGGCTGGGAGGCGAGTGACGGGGCTCGGTGCTGCGTCACGAGGACCTTCGGCAGCCCTGAGTGTCCCTCGCCGCTGGGTTCGAGTTGCCCCGCCAACGCGGAGCTGTGGCGTTAGGGTGGTACGGCTTGGGATCGGCTGCCAGTGCCCGCCAATCCGCCCACGGGACAGGTCTGCGGCGCGACCAGCACGCTTTCGCCATTTGCCGTGTTCGCTCCCACAGCACGGGCGGTAAGCGTGAATGCCAGCGTACCGCTGCCGGCCTGGATGCTGTGGGTGCTCGGTTCCGTGCTGGCGGCCACGGTGATCCGGAAACGGGCGAGACCCTCCTGATCGCTGGGCATGAGCAACTAACGTCTGGCAAAGGAGATCGGCGAGCCCGCGGAGCGCATGGGCGATATCGTCTCGGGCAAGCGCGCCATCACCGCGGGCAGCGATCTGCGGCTGAGCCGCTTCTTCGGGCTTCCCGACGGCCAGCGAGGAGTAGGGCCAGGTCCCAATCGATCAGGTTCTACGCCACTCACTCGATCAAGATCGTCGCTCGCCGCCAGCGACTCGCATGGCCTCGAGCCACCTTCCCGCGTGCCCATCACTTCTTCGCGAGCGGCTTGAACTTGAATTTCTGCCCGCCGAGCGATGCTTCGTACATGAGGCCGCCCTTCGCATAGGTGAACACGGCCATGCCGTCGCGGTATCGGGTCGATTGGGCTCCGGCATTCTCGCCGGTGGACGCACCCGCGCCGGTACCGCCTGTTCCCGTCTGGGCTTGCGCGCTGGCCGTGATCGCGACTGCGGAGGCCTGTGCGCCGAACTCGAACTTGCCGCTGGTGAACTTGTTGTAGGCGTCCTCGTTCTCGAAGAAGATGACCTGGCTGTAGGCTTGGCCGCCGAATTGCAGTCCGACAGTCAGCTGGGTCATGCTGGCCGTCCCGGTCACAGTGTTGGCGCGATAGACCTGGCCTTTGCCGTGGGCCCCGCCGACGCCGACTCCACCCTTGCCGATCGTGGGGAACACTGCGTACCCGTACGCGCTGTCGAAGAATTTCGCAGATACCGGAGACGCCTTGAAGGCATCGATCGTCTTGCTGTAGCTGTCGTCGGCGAACGCTGGTGAGGTGCCTCCCAGGCACATGCCGAGCAGCAGGAGAACGAGAAATCGATACATTTGGACCTCCTTTGGGCTGCCAAACGGATTCCGGTAACGGCATGGGTCGGTGGTACCCATAGTCGTCAAAGTCCAATGCGGTTCGGGCACTTGCGGAAAACGCCATGCGTCAAGCGTCACACCGTGGGACGAGTATAGGACGAAGAAGAACGCGGAGGCATTGCAACGGATTCCGCACCGCGTACCGTGCGTCGGCTGAGAACCGGTGCCCGATGGGCCTACAATTGTTGCGTACGCTCGGCGTGAACGACTTCAACTTTAGGTCGAGTGCGGGGTCCCCAAGCAGTGCACGGCGCATTGGCAAGAGTGGCGAGCGGACGCGCTGCATGCCGAATCAGGGAGGGATCGATATGCGATGCAACTGGCTGGGTTTCTTCCTTCCGCTCCTCGTGGCCGCTTGCGCCGGGTCGCAACGACCCGCCCCGCCAACCAAGGGCGAGCCGCTCGCTCTGCCTTGGGGTGCAGTGTCCCAGGAGCGTGGTGCCACATCCGGCGATGAAGACCAGCGCAATGCCATGGTCAGCGCGTTGCGTACCCGTATCGCGGCGAAGGTCGCGGCGAGCGAAGCCGGCGTGGTACCTTACCGCGTGCTGGCGATCTCCGGCGGTGGCTCGCGCGGCGCCTACGGTGCCGGGTTGCTCACCGGATGGTCCGAGAACGGCGACCGGCCCGAGTTCGACGTGGTCACCGGCATTTCCACCGGCGCGCTGATGGCCACGCACGCCTTCCTCGGGACCGCCTTCGACGAAGGACTGCAGCTCTACAGGCACACGAAGAACGCAGACGTGTTCCAGAAGCGCGGGAAGCTTGCAGCGCTCAATGGTGACGCGTTGCTCGACACCGCGCCACTCCGCGCGACCCTCGGCGCGTTGCTGACCGAAGAGGTGGTGCGGCAGGTAGCCGTAGAGCACGCGAAGGGTCGGCGGCTGTTCATCGGGACCACCAACCTCGATGCGAACACTTTCACCGTGTGGGATATGGGGGCGATCGCCGCGAGCGACCGCCCTGACAAGTTGCAGCGCTACCGCGATGTGGTCCAGGCCTCCGCGGCTTTCCCGATTGCGTTTCCGCCGGTGTACTTCGAGGTCCAACGCCTCGACGGGACGCGCTTCACGCAGATGCATGCGGATGGCGGCTTGCGCCAGACCGTATTCTTCTACGACTTCGTCGACGAGTGGCGGGATGCCCTGCGCGCGGAAGGCGTGATGCCCGATCGTGTTCGCCCGATGGTCTATCTGTTGAACAACGACCGTATCCACGGACGTGCCCGTCATAACCCGGTCGCCGGGCGAACGCTATCGATTGCCGGCGCCAGCATCGACACCCTGATGCGACAGACACTCCTCAACAGCGTCTACCGGCTGTGGGTGACCGCGCTGTCCAATGGCGCAGATTTCAGCATCGCTTACATACCGCCCGAGTTCGACCTCTCCGACAATTCGTTGCTTTTCGACAACGCCGAGATGGAGAAGCTCTATCAACTGGGCTACTCGCGCGCGAAGTCCGGCGCAGCGTGGTTCACGCAGAAAGCGCCGTCCACGTTCGAGGAACTCGCTCGCCTCATCAATCCACGCGACACGATGGATCGTCTCGAGAGCGGACAGAGTCCCCGCGTGCGGTAGCGGGGAGTACGCAGCTGCGGTGCCTCGGTTGCTCCGACCACGGCGATGTTCGTGCGGCTGTGCGCGGCCGCGAATCGGGTCAGAAGCTTCCAGTCACGTAGACCGTCGGGCCCTGGTACGACTGTTCGATCCTTCCGTTCCAGGACGGTTTCGTCGCCTGCAGTTCCACAAGGAGGCTGCGATAGCCGGGACCGAAGCCCAGGTGCCGAAACGGCTGGTACAACAAATCCGTGGCCATGCGCGTGATGCTGACGTCATATTGGTCGTAACTGAGGGAAAACCAGTCCAGTCGCGCGCCGATCGACCAATGGTCGGTAAGGGCGAAGGCCCCATAGACACTGAGCACGGGCAGTGGGGCGGTGATCGCCGCTCCTTGCACGCGCGTAGCGTTCTGAACGGATCCGGACAGATTGGCGTCATGGCGCGCCACGTGCAAGCCAAGCGCAATGCCCACCTCCTTGTCCTGCCGCTTGAAGAAGGAGTAGCCCGCCGACACGCGGGTATCGGCGAAGTCAAGACGTGAATCGACAGTGGCGCCGACAGGGTAGGTTTGATCGCCCTACGAGATCTGCTGGTCGAGCGTGCGGGTTCCGCGACGATTCAGTTCGAAGTATTCCGCCTCGATACGCCAGCGTTCGCCAAGGCGGATCCTCCCCATGAAGGTGGGCACTCCTTTCTGATCCTCCAGGCCCAGTGCACGTTCGAAGTTGAAGGATGCACCCACCCCGCCGGAACCGGGATTGAGGCGCGCCGTTGTCGAGGACGTCGGCAGATAGGCGCCCAGCCCGATGAAGAAACGATCCGTCAACGCGGGGTTGGTCGGAACTTCGTCGACGGCCGCCTGAGCGATCGATACAAGCCCCCCGGAAACTGCAACGACCGCGAGAAAGTGGATGGCCTTCATCTTCTCTTTCCTTGAAAGAGAGTTCGTGGAAAAACGTAACACCGCCGCGCAGGCGAAGGCAATGATTCCACGGACAACGCGGCCTCGCGTATCTGTCTTGGATTGGCAACATTGACACCCTCCGACGGCCGTCCGTGGCGGCCTGTGCTAACTTTCACCCATGTTCGATCTGCTCATTCAGGGTGCGACAGTTTTCGACGGGAGCGGTGCCCCGCCGGTGACTGCCGACGTGGCGGTTCGCGATGGACGCATTGCCGAGGTGGGCGAACCGGGTGAGGGTGCTCATCGCGTCGTGGACGCTGACGGCCTCGCCCTGATGCCCGGCATCGTCGACGTCCACACCCATTTCGACGCGCAGGTCACCTGGGACCGCACCTTGTCTCCCTCGCCGGCGCTCGGAGTCACCACGGCGGTGATGGGCAACTGCGGTTTCGGCATCGCGCCGTGCCCGGCTTCGCAGCGCGAAACGATGCTGAAGAACCTGTCGGTGGTCGAAGGCATGGATCTCGACGCACTGCTTACTGGCACCCGCTGGGAGTTCGAATCGTTCTCCGACTACCTCGAGCAACTGCGCCGCATCGGCCCCTACGCCAACCTGGCAGTGCTGGTCGGCCATTCGAGCGTTCGCACGGCGGTGATGGGTGACGAGGCTTCCACGCGGGTGGAGCCCACGCCGGAGGAACTCGTTCGCATGCAATCCCTGGTGCGCCAAGCGCTCAACGCCGGCGCAATCGGGTTGGCGTCGTCGTTCTCCCCGAATCACGCGGGGTTCGCCGGGCGTCCCATGCCGTCGACCATCGTGTCCGATGCTGAATTGCGTGCACTCGCACAGCCGCTGGCCGAACGCAAACGCGGCGTCTTCGTGATGGCGACCGGACCACGCGGTACCACGGACTTCATGGAATCGCTCGCGGCCCAGACCGGTCGGCCGGCGTTCATGGTCACCGTGCTGACCATGTACAACGACGCGGCGCCGGAGGTGGCGATGGGCTACTACGAGCGCTGCGCGGCGGCCCGCGCACGTGGCAACGAGGTTTATATCCACGCCAACTGCCACCCGCTGTCCTTCGATTTCACGCTGCGCGACCCGTACCTGATGTTTTCCCACGGGGCTTTCGCGCGCGTGAAAGCGGCGCAACCGGAGGAATTGCCCGGCATCTATGGCGATCCCGCGTTTCGCCGCGAATTCCGCGCGGACCTGGCGAACCCGAAGGCAGGAATCCTGTTCTACGGCGACTGGTCCAAGATCGAGGTCGAGGAACGACCGGTGAGCGAACTGGCACGTGCGGCCGGGCGCGATCCGCTCGATTGGTTCTTCGACCTCCCGCTCGACACGCCTCTCATCGCGAAGCTGTTCCAGAACAACGATGCCGGCGTGGCGCCATTGCTCAAGCACGAGTCGGGCGTTGTCGCACTCTCCGACGCCGGTGCGCATCTCATGTTCCTGTGCGATGCAGGATTCGGGCTGCACTTCTTGAAGCATTGGGTGCGCGAGACGGGAACGTTCACTCTTCCTGAAGCCGTGCGCCGATTGACCTCGGACCCGGCGGCGAAGTACCGCATTCCCGACCGCGGCCGGATCGTGCCGGGCGTATGGGCAGACCTGCTCTTGTTCGACCCCGCGACCGTTGGAACCTCTGCGCTGGAGCGGCGGCGGGATCTGCCAGCGGGCGGCGCCCGCATGATTCGCCGACCGGAAGGCGTTCACGGTGTATGGGTGAACGGCACCCAGGTTCACGATGGGACGGATTACCTCCCACTGGAATCCGGTCCCGGAGAGGTGCTCACCAGATTCCTGCAATGATCGTGGACCGGTCCATCACCTAGCGCAGCAGGCACTGCTGCGCATCGCCCAGCCGGATGTTGAACCGGTCGGTCACGGCACCACCGAGCGTGGTGTCGAGGGCGGCTACAAAGGCATCCGACGGCTGCGTCACGAGGCGCAGCGGCTGCATGGTGAAGGTGTAGTCCTCGAACTCGTCCACGCCGAGTTGTCCCACATCGCGCCATGTGACGGCGTAGCCCCAGGTCCAGCCCACGAGCGCCGCCACTTCGTAGGCATCGTCGCTGACCCGGTCACGATGGGGCCCCTGGCTCGAGGAGATGACGCACACGACCCAGGTCTCGAACTCCATGGTGGCCGTGCCATGCGCACGGGCACTCGCCAGAAACACCCGCGGGCGGTCTTCGAAGAGCGGAAAGTCGCCCTCGTCGTACCAGGGCAGTGCATCGAACTTGTGCTCCACAGAACGGAACCGTCCCTCGGTGTCGGTCTGCGGGTGTTGCATGCCGAAGGGCGGCGGATCGACGAACCGCGCGGGCAGCGGCACGCTGGGGTCCCGGCTCCAGCGGAAGTCGTCGGCCTCGAAGCGGGTGAGCACCTGGAGATAGTGGAACTCGCGCGTCTGGTCGCGAGGGCTCCGGAAGCGGCCGCGGATGTTCACGCCGTTGCGCTCCTGGCTCGGCGTGGCGTCCTCGTCCTGAAAGCGGCGGTACCAGGAGATCTCCATCGACCCGCACAGCACCGGGCCGCAATGGACCGGACGGATCTGGGGCTGGTGTATCGCGGCGGTGTCGGCGGCGCCCGCGCTGACGCACAGCGCCAGCATCGCAGCCCCTACGGACCAGGCCAGCCACTGCGCAACACCAGCGAAGGCACGCGGAACGAGCATCGCGGATATCATCCACGCCAGCCCATGCAGGTGGCAACCCCGTGACGGATTTTTCCGATGCCTCCGGGGGTGGGCACCGACCGCGTACCCTGAAAGGGAGTCGTTGTTCCGTGGTACCCATCAAACATCGTGCAGCGCTGCTGATCGTTGCCGGTCTGACGCTAGCCCCGGCGGTAGCGGTGGGGTGCTCGCCGGAGGATTTTCCCGTCACCCTCACGCGCTTCGAATGGATCAATACCTGTGGCGCCACTCCCTGTCCGACCCTGAAGGCAGAGGGGGAGATCGAGAACCGCTGTGACATACCCCTCGGTGCACGCGTCAAGCTACGTGCGCTGGATACCGCCGGCGAGGTCGTGGTGGTGTCGCAGCTGTGGCCCTTCGGCTCGCGTAACATCCCGCCCGGCCGCCACACCATCTCCTTCGACCAATGGATCGCGCACGACCCGGCCATCGTGTCCTTCACCGTGGAGATCGCCGAACTGCGGCGCTGGCGCTAGCGCAGAGGTTTCAGAAGCTCGCAGATTGCGGTCGGGGATGACTGCGCGCGATCCGCGCATCGAACTACTTGGGGGATTCGGTCGAACGAGGCTCGTTGCTGGATCTCCAGAGGCGGATCGCGGCGATGGAAGCCTGGGTGTAGCCGGGCGGATGCGTATCGCCGCCGAACGCGGCCTTGCTCGTCGGCGTGTTCGTGGTCAGAAGGCCACCGACGTACGGGGCCGGCAGTCCGCTTAGGATGATCTGGCAACGCACCGGGAAGAGGCTCTCTTCCGGAAAGTTGATCTCGACCGCCAGGCACTCGCTGTTTCCGCGGAACGTGATCGAGCGCAGGGCGATCTCGGCATAGAAGTTCTGTCGTGCGCGCGCATCGGTCGCACCTCGACGCTCCAGAACGAGAAGAAGCGTTCCGCGTCTGCGGAAAACGGCTCGAATCCCGTCCTGGCGGAGTTGCACCAGTTCGCCGTGGGCTCACGCGTTTCCCGGATGCTGCGGATAATGTAGATGTTCTCCAGAGCGGTCTCTGCACTATGTGATGGCCCCGCATGGGCGGCGAGGAGCAAGACAACGCCGACAGTTGCGGCACTGGTGATGGCCGCTCGGCGAGCGAGGAGGGCGTCGCTGTCTGTCCTCAGAACCACGAAGGCCTCCTTCCTCATCTTGGAAGCCAGCCGATCGCATGCGCATGCAGGCTGTGGATGTAGAGGCGATCCGCGGTCTCCGTCGCGCTCGTGGCTTCCGGGTAAGCGCCGCTGGGATCCTGCATATCTTCCGTGACGCGACCGTCCTCGTCGATGACGAAGACGTGGCTGTAGGATTCCCCGAGTGGCAAGAGGGACCGCGGCAGCCGCAGGATCACCTTTCGCATGAACGGCTTCTCGGCAAGCCCATCTGCTGCCGGATTGCGTGGCTTGAAGAGCCCGACCCGGATACGACCGTCACGTCCGCGCATCAGGTCGTAGGGTCCAATCGCTATGTGCTCGGGGCCTACCTCGCTACTGGTGTCGATCGTGCGCAGACCCGACAAACGTGTGTTCGGTGCATAGGCCCCGGTGAAACGCGTCGGCACCGGTGCCGCCCATGCGACGGGTTCTACGGGGACGGGCCAGAAGCAGAGATACCCGGCAACCACCAATACAACGATTGCCACGATTCCGATGACCCGACGAATGATGGATCCTCGCATGCAATTTCTCCTCGTGACCGATGCGCGACAGAACCCATCTACCTCGTTCGCGTCGCATTCGGCGGGCTGCGCGGCGGTCGCTGAGCAAAGCAGTCCGTTCGTCGCTCGGCCCGAGGGCACGGATTCCCCTGCCTTCCCGGCGATCGGGGTGGTGGGAGATGGTCACGCGTCCTTGCCGATCCCCGGCGCACGGCCATGATTGTGAATGGCCGTCAGTCCGGGACCACGAACGTCGGGACACGCCATACGGGAGGTGTGATCCGGTCGGCGCCGGCCCGAGCGCGTGCGCTGCTGATCACGGCGGCGAAACTGCCGCTGGCGCGGCGTCGGTGACCAGGTTGGACGGCTTCCATGGTGTCGAACTCGCGTGGTGAGCGGCGCCTGGCGTCCGCGTCCAAAATCGGCGTCTGGCTGCCGAAGCGAGGAGTGACCATGGGTCGCTCCAGGGTGTATCCCTTTCGTCGTTCTGTATTTGGAATCATCTTCTTCCAATCAATGTAATTTTCAGAACGAGCGCACGCCAGCATCATCCGGGCAAATTCCTCGAAGCGAGTTCTGCCATGGATCGCGGTGATGTCCTGTTCTTGACCGGTGCCCTCGCTCCGGTGACTTCAATGCTGCTCGCATCGCTGCTGCCGGGACTGAGTAGCGTCCCCACCGCGAAGCTGTGGCGGACCTTCGGCATTCTGTCCGGCGCCGCCATGCTTGGGACCTGCGTTGCCATCTGCACCGGCCCACACACCCAAGACGCCCTTCCGATGCTGAATGCATCCCGGTTCGGCTTGGCTGTCGCCGTGCTGGTGCAGCTGCTCGGTTCGGTCATCGGAGGATTTTCTGCCCGCTACCTCGAAGGGGAGCCGGGGCAACGGCGCTACCTGGCCGCCCTGGCGGCTGTGCTGGCCGCCGTCCACCTGCTGCTGATGGCCGATCATTGGGCAATCCTGATCGTCGCCTGGATCCTGGTCGGCGTGGCAATGCAGTACCTGTTGTGCTTCTATTCGGATCGCCCGTTCGCCCTGCTCGCGGCGCACAAGAAGCGCATCGCGGACCGTGCCGCCGACGTTCTGTTGATCGGTGCGGCGATCTTGGCCTGGCGCGAGACGGGGAGCGGATCGCTGTCTGACTTGTGGGCCTACGTCGGCCCCGAGGGTGCGTCGACCACCTTGCATATCAGCGCCGCTTGTCTTGTGCTGGCCGTGATTCTGCGCACGGCGCTGCTCCCGGTCCACGGTTGGCTGATCCAGGTCATGGAAGCGCCGACACCCGTATCTGCCCTGCTGCACGCGGGTGTCGTGAATCTCGGCGGCTTCGTATTGATCCGATTCGCGCCGTTGCTGGAGCACGCGACGGTCGCTCGCAGTCTCCTGATTGCATTCGGTCTCGGAAGCGCCGTACTTGCGGGCCTGGTGATGCTGACGCGTATCAGCATCAAGGTACGCCTGGCATGGTCGACGACCGCACAGATGGGGTTCATGGTCCTCGAATGCGGGCTTGGCCTGTACACCTTCGCGGCGCTGCATCTGATCGGACATTCCCTCTACAAGGCGCATGCGTTCCTGTCGGCATCGATGGCCGTCAGGCAGACCCGGTTGCAGGAGATGCGCGGCTCAATGACACCTGCGCCGATCAGTCTCTTGCTGGCCCCAGCCTTTACGGTGCCGGCCGTGATGTCGGTCCCGCTGATGTGGGGCAGCACTTCCTGGCCCTGGTGGTGGGGTGCAACCCTTGGCCTGGCTTGGGCCCCCGTGCTGTGGACGCCAGCCCCTCAAGCGGGCATCCGGACGTTCTGTTTGCACGCTCTCTCAGGCCTGTTGACGCTCTTGGCGCTCACCAGTCTTGCCATCCTGGCTCACAAGCTGCCGCTTGGCACCCGCGACGCGCCCGACCTCGCTTTCGGCGTGGTCGCGTTACTCGGAATGGCGGCGATGTATTCCTGCCTGGTTGTCCGCCAACGGCGCCCCCAGGCACTGCGATCCTGGCGACGCTGGAGCTATGCGGGGTTCTATGTCGACGAGCTGTATACCCGAACGGCATTGCGATGCTGGCCCACCCGCTGGGCGTCTGCGACGCCGCGCGCGCCTCGCCCCGACACCTCTTCGTTCGGGAAGGTTGCGACCCCGAACTGATCCGGCAACCAGGAGAACACGATGGACGCGCTCGAAGTTCGCACCCGAATCGGCGGAGACGATCTGCCCTCTTCAACGAGCACTGCTTGCACGCCGCCAGCTGAGTGGAGGGTTCAAGTCGAGGCCGCCTGCAACCAAGCGTGCCGCAGCATCGCGCCCGTCTGGCCACTGGATCGTGCGATTGCCGTGAATCCACATTGGTCGCGCATCGGTATGCCGGTGCGTCAGGTGGCGGCGCGCATGGCAGTGTTGGGGGGCATCGGTGTTTTCCCGTCGCGAGCCAGCCAGCGGCACGCCTGGGACACGGGGCGGATCCGACCGCAAGACCTGGACAGTGCTTTGACCCGGCTGCCTCCCGCGCAGTGGGCCGCGTTGACGAGCGCGCAGTGCCTGCACGCCCTGGACAGCCCGCTTTCGGTATCTCAACTGCCCTTGCTGATCGATGTGCTGGACGACGATCCGGCGCGCCACACCCGTCTGTCGTGGCGGCAGGCCATCACCCATCAGGTGAGCCAGACCTGCGCCGCCTATTTCGACGAACGCCAAGCGGAGTGGCAGCCCGAGCGGCCGCAAGGTTTGTATGGCTTCTGGCGCGAAACGCTGCAGCATGACCATGGCATCGGCATCCTGATGGGCTTGCCAGGACTGGGTCGCGCCATCGACGCGCTGCCGCCGACACGCGCGGATGCCGAACGCTGGGCTCTGCAGCGCCTCAACCTTCCTCAATCGGTATGGGCCGATTATCTCGAGTCGGTGCTGCTCACCGTGAACGGCTGGGCATCGTGGTGCGCCTATCTGGGTTGGCAGGCGCACCTGCAAGGCTGGGAGGATCAGCATCTCCGGGAACTGCTGGCCGTCCGACTGGCCTGGGGAGCCGTCTTGCTGGAATGCAAGGATGACGCCGCCGCTCGCCTGGCGTTCGCCGCCTTGCGCCGGGAATGGACCCGGGCGCCGGCATTGCTGCAGCAGGCCGAAGCGGCGCTGCAGATCGACGAGGTCTGGCAAGTCGCGCTCGAGATCGGGTATCAGCGCCGATTGGCGCGCAAGCTCCTCGCGTCCAGCGCCGAGAGCGCCCCACCCGAGAGCATCGAAGTACAGGCGGTCTTTTGCATCGATGTGCGCAGCGAACGGTTGCGAAGAGCGCTCGAATCCGTCTGGCCCGCCGTGCAGACCATCGGATTCGCAGGTTTCTTCGGTCTGCCCGCGGCCTACACGCCGCTGGCGACGCGTGCGAGGCGGCCGCAGTTGCCCGGCCTCCTCGCGCCCACCCTGGAAGTGACGGATCGGGTAGTCTCGTCGACGTCGTCCCATAGCGCGAGCGATGATGCGCTGCTGGATGCCGCCAGCCGGGCCCGATCCGATCGGTTCGATCTGTTGTCACCGTGGCTTGCCGCCAATCGGTGGCCAGGCGCTGCGTTCTTCTTCGTCGAGGCCGCGGGATGGGCGTATCTCGGAAAGCTGGCGGATTGGCTGGCACCGGGCAAGCATGCGAGGGTGCGCGATGATCTTGCCGGGCTGCCAGATCGCTATCGGTCCCGATGCCGGCCCCGGATCGTCGGCCTGGATCGGGGCGCCAAGGTTACGCTGGCGTCGCGCGTGCTGCATGCGATGGGTCTCAACCGCAATTTCGCGCCCCTGGTGCTCCTGGTCGGACACGGAAGCCAATCGCACAACAACGCCCACGCGGCCGCACTGGACTGCGGTGCGTGTGGCGGTCAGACCGGCGAGGTCAACGCGCGCAGCCTGGCGCTGTTGCTGAACGAGTGGCCGGTTCGGGAGGGTTTGCGTGAGCACGGGGTCCTCATTCCGGAGGAGACCGTGTTCGTCGCAGCGTTGCACAACACGACCACCGACGAGATCGAAGGGTTCGACGTGGACCTCTTGCCGGCCTCCGCTGCTGCCCGATGGGATCGCCTGCAGCCCGTCTTTGCGCAAGCCTGCGATCAGGTCCGACGGGAGCGGGCCCCCGAGTTGCATCTGAACCCGCGTACGCCGCACGCGGAGCTCCTCGATAAGCTGCGCCGGCGAGCCAATGACGGGGCACAAACGCGTCCCGAATGGGGGCTGGCCGGCAACGCTGCGTTCGTGATCGCACCGCGTCGGCGTAGTCTCGGAGTGGTCCTGGAGGGACGTGCCTTCCTGCACGACTACGACGCGAGCCAGGATGCCGACGGCAGCATCCTGGAGTTGCTGATGACCGCACCGATGCTCGTCACCCACTGGATCAACTGGCAGTACCACGCATCGACCTGCGACCCCGAGCGCTTCGGTAGCGGCAACAAGGTGCTGCACAACGTGGTGGGCGGGCATATCGGCGTCTTCGAGGGCAACGGTGGCGACCTGCGCATCGGCTTGTCCCGACAGTCGCTGCACGACGGCGAACGCTGGGTGCATGAACCGCTGCGCCTGACGGTGGTCATCGACGCCCCGCAGCGCACCATCGAGGATGTCATTCGCAAGCATGCGGTGGTCATGCAGCTGTTGAACAATGGCTGGCTGACCTTGTGGCGCTTCGACGAGGCACGTCTGCTGCGGTACGAGCTGGGCGAGTGGCGACCCGTGGAGCCGGAATCCGATTGATGGACGCCTACGCGGAGCAGAAGGTCGCCTTTTTGACCCGGCACGGCAAGGAGCAGGTCGTCGCTCCCGTGTTGGAGGAGGGGCTCGCTTGCAGGATCGAACATGTCACCGCGTTCGATACCGACCAACTGGGAACATTCACGCGCGACACACCGAGATTCGGGACTCAACTCGAGGCGGCGCGTCGCAAGGCTCGCATCGGCATGACACTCGCGGGAACTTCGTTGGGACTGGCGAGCGAAGGCAGCTTCGGACCGGACCCGTTCGGCGGCCTGCTCCCGTGGAATATCGAACTGCTGGTGTGGATCGACGACGTCCTGGGGATCGAGGTGGTCGGCACGGCGCAAGGCGCAGGGCGCTGCGACAACATCCGGGTCGGGGATTGGGATGCGCTCGAAGCGTTCGCCGTTCGCGCGGGATTTCCGCAGCACCATCTGGTGTTGCGTCCCCAGAGCCGGGACGACCCGCGCATTCGCAAGGGCATCGCGGATTGGAGCCATCTCAGAGCCAGCTTTGAGCAGTGCCTGGCGCAGTCGGACGATCGGCAGGTGTTCGTCGAGACAGATCTGCGGGCCTTTGCAAATCCGAGTCGCATGCAGAATATCGAACAGGCGGCGCGCGATCTCATCCGGCAGATCCGGTCTTGCTGCCCAGTGTGCGGATCCCCCGGATATCGGGTGGCGGCCCGGCAGCCCGGTCTACCGTGCGCTGCTTGCGGGCTGCCGACAACGAACTACCGTACGGAGGTGTGGGAGTGCGTACGATGCCGGCACCAGGTGGAGCAGGCGAGGTTGGATTGCGCCGTTACGAGCCCCATGTACTGCTCATACTGCAATCCGTAGGCACACGCGGTCGTTGCAACGAGTCCAACCCGCGGTCCACCCGTGACTCGGGGCCGACCTCGGGCTTGCGTGCGACGGCATCGCAGGGTGCTCATGCCGATCCCGGCGAGCGTCGGGCTGCGCTGGGTAGAATCAGACAGCTGTCAACGTCCGTTCCTCGCTCAAGAACATGGCACGCTTGAACTACCATCACCTCCATTGCTTCTGGGCGGTCGCCAAGGAAGGGCATCTCACGCGTGCGGCCGAACGACTGCACATCTCACCGTCGGCGCTGTCGACCCAGATCAGGCTGCTGGAGGACTCATTCGGACAGCCGCTCTTCGAACGTCGGGCGCGCAAGCTGAAGCTGACGGAGGCCGGCAGAGTGGCCCTCGGCTACGCCGAACCGATCTTCGCCAGTGGCGCAGAGCTCGTGTCGGTCCTGCGCGAAGGCCGATCTGCGCAACGGCAGGTGCTGCGCATCGGCGCCGTCGCGACGCTGTCGCGCAATTTTCAGGAGAGTTTCCTCGCGCCTTTGCTGAACCGGGAAGACGTGGAGCTCGTCCTCCAGTCCGCCGGCCTCGTCGAACTGCTCACGCGCCTGCGCGTCCACACGCTCGATCTGGTGCTGTCGAACCGCCGCGTTCACGGGAGTGCCGATGAGCCCTGGCGCTGTCGCCGTATCGCGCGGCAGCCGGTCAGCCTGGTCGGACGGCCACGGAGGCGCCAGCGTGCCTTTCGTTTCCCGGAGGACCTGTCGGCACTGCCGCTGCTGCTTCCCGGGCGCGACAGCGAGATACGGGTCGGCTTCGACCTGCTGTGCGAACAGCTCGGCGTTCGCTACGCGCTCAAGGCCGAAGTCGATGACATGGCGCTGCTGCGCCTGTTGGCGCGCGACGCCGGCGGCATCGCGCTCGTGCCGAGCGTGGTCGTGCGCGACGAGCTGAACAGCGGGGCACTCGTGGAGCACGCGGTCGTGCCCAATCTGTTCGAGAACTTTTATGCGATCTCGGTTCCGCGTCGCTTTGCGCCGCCGCTGTTGCGTGAACTGCTGGCGCGGCCGGAATCCGAGGTCCTGGGTGCCCGCTAGATCGCGCATCGGTTGCGACGCTGCGCGGGCGGTGGTTGCAGGCAATCCACCGCGTCGATAGGATGTCCTTCGCATGCAGTTGCCACCCGATCACCCGCATCGCATCGAGCTGAACGACGAGGTCCACGCTCGTCCGCCGGAGGCGCTGGTCGCGCCGCTGCGTCTGTCGTTCCTCGCTCTCTACTGCGATCCGGCCGATCGCAGCTTCGAGTACGGTCACGTCTGCGATCTGATCCGGCGATTCGGGGGGACTTGCCCGGCGCCTGGCGCGAACCATTTGAGCCTCGACCTGGGGCCTTTCCGTCTCAAGTGGGAGCGGCACTCGGAGTTCAGCCGCTACAAGTTCATCACGCCCGGTGCTGACGACGATCCGTTCGCTGTGCCAGCCATCTCCGTCGTTCCAGCCGATTGGGTCTCATCGTTGCGCGGGCAGCTCATGGTGGCTGCGCATTGCGCACTGGTGCGCGGGAGTGCCGCACCGATCGACCACGAGTCGTTGTCGTCCCGACTGTTTCACGGCAATCCGCTGGTCGGCAGCACCATCGGAGGCGGCGCGGCGATTGCGTTGACCGACTTCCGCATCCGTGAGGACGGCTTCAGCCGGTTCTACGTGATGGATCGCGCCATGACGGCGCGCCAGGCCGGCCGGATGGTCCAGCGGTTGATGGAGATCGATACCTACCGGATGATGGCGTTGCTCGCGCTGCCGATCGCGCGCCAGCTCGGACCGTTTCTCAACGAAAGCGAACGCGAACTCGCCCAGATCACCGAGGTGTTGTCGAGGGCAACAGAGCAGGACGAGGGGCGGCTGCTGGACCGCCTCACCTTGCTCGAAGCGCAGATCGAGAGCCGTGAGTCGCAGCACGCTTACCGGTTCTCGGCCGCGGCTGCGTACTACGAGCTGGTGCAGCGGCGTATCGCCGAGTTGCGCGAGGAGCGCATCCAAGGCCTGCAGACGTTTCAGGAGTTCACGGAGCGCCGGCTCGCGCCGGCGATGAATACCTGCCAGACCGTGGCGGCACGCCAGAGTGCACTGTCGGAACGCGTCTCCCGTGTGACCCAACTGCTCTCCACCCGCGTCGACATCACCCGTGAACGCCAGAATCAGGCGGTGCTGGAGTCGATGAACCGGCGCGCGCAGCTCCAACTGCGTCTGCAGGAAACCGTCGAAGGCCTCTCCGTTGCGGCAGTCACTTACTACATCGTCGGCTTGGTGGGCTATCTTGCGAAGGGTCTCAAGGCGGGTGGATTGCACCTGGAGCCCGACATCGTCATGGCGGTGAGCATCCCCATCGTCGCCGTGATGGTGGCGCTGGGCGTACGCAAGATCCGTCGGGCGGTCACGCGCACGACGGCCCGCCCGTCACCCTGACCGGCTTTGCCGCGGCGTGCGCTTTCCCGGTAGTGCCGCCGTCGCCCATGACTTCCAGCGCGCATTGACGGTGGATCGGCGACCCTCCGGCAGCACTGGGCGCAAGAAACTGCGTCCGAACTACTTCGCCTTCGCCCGCGTCATCAGATAACTCTGGTGCACCACGTTGTCGAAGTAGTACGGCGCCGCCAGCGCCTCGAACTCCGCCCGAATCGTTGCGAGCCTCTGCGGCTCGCTCGCCAGACTTTCGACCAGCTTTTGCATCGGGCCCACCGAGTGCTCCATGAATTGCCGCAGGTGCGGGAGGCTGAGCGCCGGAAAGGCCATGGTCGCGCGCTCGAAGAAAGGGGCCTCGAAGTGCGGAGCGAGCCGTTCGGTGATGACCTGCGGATTGCCCCACAGGGCCGGCGGCGCAGCGCCGGGCGGCGGTGGTGGCGAGTTCTTGCCGACGAAGGCGAACAGCCGCCCCACGAAGTGCTCGGGTGGCCAGGTGGCGAAAGCGACGCGCCCGGAGGGCTTGAGGACACGGCGCATCTCGGCGATGGCGACATCCGGGCGCGGCGCGAACATGTGGCCGAACTGGCTCAGCACGACGTCGAAGGAGGCGTCGGGATAGGGGAGCTTCTCCGCGTCGCCTTCGTTCCACATGATCTCGTTCAGTCCCGCGATGCCCGCGTTCTCGCGTGCCTGCGCCAGCAGTTCCGGCGTCAGGTCGAGCGCGGTCACCTTCGCTCCGGCCCGCGCCGCGGTGATGGCGACCACGCCGGTACCGGTGCCGACGTCGAGCACGGCTTCGCCGGGTCTCAGCTGCGCGAACTTCACGAAGTGTCCGGCCACCGGCGTGGTGAACATGGCCGTGGGGCCGAACGATGCCCACATGGCACGCTGGCGCTGCTTGAGTTCCGCGAACGGATCGGCGGTCATGGTTCTTCCCCTATGGTTTTTTTTTGGGTGCGATGCAGCCTGCAACTTCAGTGTAGTCCGAGCGCGCCGGCCGCGCGGCCGCCCGCCGTTTGCGCGCGGCCGCTACGGCCTGACATGCTTGACGGCTCCCGTGAATTTCGGTGCAGTTCGCGTCCGGAGACGGATCGACTCCTGCCAGCCCGCATATGCAAGACGGCCGGCCGGGATCGCCCGAGAGTTCCGCCACCCGAACAGGTTTCGACAGTCCGATCGGAGTTTCGTCGTCCGATTGTTGTCCAAAACAGAATCTGAAATGTCGAGTCAGTCAAAGAGGAGTCAGACCATGAGCAGTGACAAGCCCGAAGCGAAATGTCCCTTCCACCCGGCGCCCGGCCGCGGCACGTCGAACAGCACCTGGTGGCCGAACCAGCTCCGGGTGGATCTGCTGAACCAGCATTCGTCGAAGTCCGATCCGATGGGCGCGGATTTCGACTACGCCAAGGAGTTCAAGAGCCTCGACTACGCCGCGCTCAAGAAGGATCTGACGGCGCTGATGACCGATTCGCAGGATTGGTGGCCCGCCGACTTCGGTCACTACGGGCCGCTCTTCATCCGCATGGCCTGGCACAGCGCGGGCACATACCGCACCGGCGATGGCCGGGGGGGCGGTGGCAGGGGGCAGCAGCGTTTCGCGCCGCTCAACAGCTGGCCGGATAACGTCAGCCTGGACAAGGCACGCCGCCTCTTGTGGCCCATCAAGCAGAAGTACGGCAAGAAGATCTCCTGGGCCGACCTGATGATCCTCGCCGGCAACGTTGCGCTGGAATCCATGGGCTTCAAGACCTTCGGTTTCGGCGGCGGCCGCCCGGACGTGTGGGAACCGGATCAGGACGTGTACTGGGGCGACGAGACCACCTGGCTCGCTGACGACAAGCGCTACTCGGGCGAGCGCGACCTGGCGCAGCCGCTCGGTGCCGTGCAGATGGGCCTCATCTACGTGAACCCGGAAGGTCCGGGCGGCAAACCCGATCCCGTCGCGGCAGCCAAGGACATCCGCGAGACCTTCGCCCGCATGGCGATGGACGACGAAGAGACCGTGGCCCTGATCGCCGGCGGCCACACTTTCGGCAAGACGCACGGTGCCGGCGATGCGGCGCTGGTCGGTGCGAACCCCGAAGCCGCGCCCATCGAGGCGCAGGCCCTGGGCTGGGCCAGCAAGTACGGCACCGGCAAGGGAGGCGACACGATCACCAGCGGCCTGGAAGTCACGTGGACCACCACGCCCACCAAGTGGAGCGGCAACTTCTTCTGGAACCTGTTCGGCTACGAATGGGAGCTCACGAAGAGCCCGGCCGGTGCGCACCAATGGACCGCCAAGGGCGCAGGGGCCACGATCCCGCACGCACACGACCCTTCGAAGAAGCTCGTGCCGACCATGCTGACCACCGACCTATCGCTGCGGTTCGACCCGGCCTACGAGAAGATCTCGCGCCGCTTCATGGAGAACCCCGACCAGTTCGCCGATGCGTTCGCGCGGGCGTGGTTCAAGCTGACCCACCGCGACATGGGACCGATCGCCCGCTATCTCGGGCCGGAGGTGCCGAAGGAAGAACTGATCTGGCAGGACCCGATTCCGGCTGTGAACCATCCGCTGGTGGATGCGAAGGACATCGCAGCCCTCAAGGCGAAGGTGCTGGCGTCGGGCCTGTCGGTTTCGCAGCTGGTGTCGACCGCCTGGGCGTCGGCCTCCACGTTCCGTGGCTCCGACAAGCGCGGCGGGGCCAATGGCGCGCGCATCCGCCTGGCGCCGCAGAAGGACTGGGAGGTCAACCAACCCGCCGAACTGGCGAAGGTGCTCAAGACGCTCGAAGGCGTCCGGAGCGAATTCCAGTCGGGCGGCAAGAAGATCTCGCTCGCCGATCTGATCGTGCTGGCCGGTTGCGCCGGTGTCGAGCAGGCAGCGAAGAACGCCGGTGCCAACATCACGGTGCCGTTCACGCCCGGCCGGATGGATGCATCGCAGGAGCAGACCGACGTGGAATCCTTCGCGGTGCTCGAGCCTGCGGCTGACGGCTTCCGCAACTACCAGAAGACGAAGTACTCCGTTTCGACGGAGGAACTGCTGATCGACAAGGCGCAACTGCTGACTCTGACCGCACCGGAAATGACCGTGCTTATCGGTGGCATGCGCGTGCTCAACACCAACGTCGGCAAGACGCGGCACGGAGTCTTCACCAAGCGGCCCGAAGCGCTGACCAACGACTTCTTCGTCAACCTGCTCGACATGAGCACGGCGTGGGCGCCGACGTCGTCGGCCGCCGACGTGTTCGAAGGGCGCGATCGGAAGACGGGCGAAGTGAAGTGGACCGGGACCCGCGCCGACCTGATCTTCGGTTCGAACTCCGTGCTACGCGCGCTGGCCGAGGTCTACGGCAGTTCGGATGGCCAGGCCAAGTTCGTGCAGGACTTCGTTGCTGCGTGGAACAAGGTGATGAACCTGGATCGGTTCGACGTCGCCTGATTCGAGTCTGAGGGCAGGGCCGAGCCTCGGGCTCGGCCCGCCGGTTCGCTCGAGGGACAGGCGCGCAAGGGCGCGACCAGTGTCGCGGGAACGTCGTGGCGACCTACCCGGCGGCGTCAGTGATCCGAGGTCTGAACAGACCGAGAGCCCGTCATATCGCCGCAGTCGACGAGCCATATAGCGGCAGGCGGGCCATTGGCCCGCCTGATCCAGGTGCGAACCTGCCGCGCGACTGCGCCCCGGTCCTCGTCAGACGCCCAGCTTCGTGGCGAGGTCGTCGAACGACGCAGCCGCGACGTCCACGGGAACCGTCGGTCCTTTCTCGCCCGTGCCGGGACCGAACTCGTCCGGCCGTGCGACGTGCGCCGTGCGCAGCCCTGCCTTTGCTGCGGCTTCGAGGTCGTTGCTGTGGGCCGCGACCATCATGACCTGTTCGTGCCGGAGCCCGAGGGCTTCCGCCGCCACCTGATAGACACGCAGCTTCGGCTTGTAGTCGCCGGCGATCTCCGCGCCGAGGATCGCATCCCACGGAAAATCGTTGCGGCGGGCGAGGTCCACCATCAGCGAGATGTTGCCGTTCGAGCACGGCGCGAGCAGGAAGCGCTTGCGCAGCCGGTGCAATGCACGGCTGGAGTCCGGCCATCCGTCGAGACGGTGCCAGGCCAGATTGAGTTCCTGCAGGACCGGCTCTTCCACCTTCTGCAGGCCGAAGCGCGGACGGATGCGCTCCAGCATGCCGCGGTGGATGACGTCGAGCCGGGAGAACGGGATGCGGCCGGAGCGGACTTCCTCCATGGCCGGCTGATACTCCGCGCGCCAGGCGTCGGCGAACGCGATCCAGTCGAGGGAGTACCCCAGCGGCGACAGGATGTTCTTCGCTTCGCGGGCCACGCCCGTGCGCCAGTCGACCACCGTCCCGAAAACATCGAAAACCAACGCCTTCACGCCTTCCACTGATCCCTCCGCTGCTGATTTCGTTGCTTGTCCTTCGGCTGCCGCTGCGAGCCGGCCAGCCCCTGCCAAAGCGAGTGCAGCGGTGCCCCACAGGAACCCGCGTCGCCCGAAACTCGGCACAATCCGATCCTGATCCACGATCTCCTCCGTATCGCACAGTTTTCCGCGAGAGTACCCCATGTCGAGCGCACGCGTTGCCTTTCCTGAAGCGGGGCCGGAGTGGCTCACCTTCGACTGCAACGGCACCCTCATCCAGTGGGACGAAGGTCTCGTCGTCGCCGTCGAGACGGTCCTCGGCAGGCAGGCGCAAGTGAAGGTGGATGTCGCGACCCTCGTCCGCGTATACGCCAATCACGCGGTGGCGCGCGACTTCGGTTTATGTTGCATCCGGATCGACCGGCGCACCGGGCGAAAGCCCTTGCCGGACTACACGCCGGACCGGACGTTCGACAGGCTCGACCGGGTACCGGAGTTCTTCCGATCCATCGGGTGGGGATGAGAAAGGCGGCCATGTTCACGCGCGATCGCAGCGAAGAGATCGTCCGTCAGGTCGAAGCCGGGCGCACGGCAGCGAATGCCGACCTCGCGGATCGAGCGGTCCGGTCGCTGCGCGATGCGGCGGAATCGGGCACGCTGGAGCATTCGACGGAAGTGGCCAACACCCTCGCATTGCTCGGGTTGCTGGACGATTCGCGCGCCGTGCTGACGGCGGCGCTGCAGCGCGACCCGACCGACGTGACGGCGCTGGCGATCCTCGCCACCGTGGAGAGTGCGAGCGGTCGGCACGGTGCGGCGATCGCTTTGTTCGATCGTGCTCTGGCGCGGGCGCCCGATTTCCCGGGGCTGGCCGAGCGGCGGGAGCGCTGTCGCATCGAGGTGGATGTTCTCGACCGCGCGGCACGGGATCTGGAAACGTACGCCGCCGATCACCATCTCGATGCGCGCGACGCCGAAGAGAATCTGATCGCGGTCGATGCGCGCTCGCTCGACGGTGACCGGCGGCCGCGCTTCCGGATGCAGCTTCCGGCCGGGCGGATCCGTCACGATCTCGGCATCGCGTTGCTCTTCTCACGGGAGACAGCATCGATCGGCTACGAGATCGGTCTGCGCCGGTTTCTCGATGCACACCTGGAGTCGGACGACGTCTTCATCGACGTCGGTGCCCATTGGGGCATCCACGCGCTGACTGCCGCGACCCGCCGACGAGGCGAGATCACGGTCGTTGCGGTGGAGCCGCATCCGGCCAATCTGGAGCATCTGCAGCGCTGGATCGCGGACAACGATCTTGGTCGGGATATCGAGGTCATTCCGGCAGCCATCGGCGCGGCGACCGGCACCACGTTCCTGATGGCGAACTCGAGCATGGGATATCGCGTGGCGTTGTGCGGGACGGAAGTGCCGATCACCACGCTCGACGCCGTGCTGGCCGACCGCGACTGGCTGCGCTGGCGGCGCATCGTGCTGAAGATCGATGTGGAAGGCCACGAACTGGCGGTCTTCGAAGGCGCACGTCGGTTGCTCGAAAGCTGCGACGTGGCGGCGATCGTGTGGGAGAAGGGCGAGAGCTATGGTTCCGCGGCGGAAGACCCGCGGCTGCGGCAGATCTTTCAGGATCTGGATGCGCGGGGCTTCCGGCATTTCTGTTTCCGCGACGAGCATCAGGGTGGTGAAATGATTCCCCTCGTCGAGCTCGGACGGACGTGCAACGTGTACAGCTTGCGGCCAGGGTTTTCGAAGCGGCCCAGATACGACTGATCCTGGACGGTCCGGCACGCCACGGACCTGAGGATAGGGTAGCCGGTTGCCGCACTACCCGACGGCAACTCGCCCCAGGAGAGCCGGCCCGCCAGATGCTTGCCTGGCTTATCGTAAGCTAGGCAACTATTTTGGCGTAGAATCGCAGCCATGTTCCGCGAAGACCTGTCTCGCAACTTCGGCTTCATCCTCAACGATGTCGCCCGGTTGATGCGCACCGCGTTCGACCGGCGCGTGAAGGCGCTAGGTCTCACGCGCTCGCAGTGGTGGGTGCTGAACCACCTGTTTCGCAATGACGGAGTCACGCAATCCGAGCTTGCCGACATGCTCGAGGTCGAGAAGGCCACCCTGGGCCGGTTGCTCGATCGCATGGAGCAGAAGGGTTGGGTACGCCGGGAGAACCACGCCGGTGACCGCCGTGCCAAGCGTGTTTTCCTGACGCCGGAAGTCGAGCCGGCCATCAAGGCAATGCGCGCCGCGGCCGCGGAGCTGCGACGGGACGCATTGGGCGAGCTTTCTTCGGACCAGCAGGCGCAGTTCGTCGACACGTTGCTCACCATCAAGGCCAACCTCTCGCGTCCCGAGATGGGCGGCAACGGCAGCCGGAAAACGAAGCGCTGATGTCGATGAGCAGCAAGGCCGTGATCGCGGTGCACCGTACGGTGCGCATCCTGCTGCTGATCGTGCTGCCGCTGATGGCGGTCTTGACCGGCCTCTATGTCTATGCGACCGGCGGCCGCGAGGTCGAGACCGACAACGCGTACGTGAAGGTCAACATGGTGCCGATCAGCGCCGCCGTGACCGGCCGCGTGATCGAGGTGCTGGTGCACGAGAACCAGGCGGTGAAGGCGGGCGACGTGCTGTTCCGGCTCGATCCGGCGCCGTACCAGATCGCGCTGGAGGGGGCCAAGGCGCAGATGGACGTCGTGCGGACCACCGTGCAGTCGCTGCGTGCCGAGTACCGCGTGACCTTGCAGGAAGCCGCCGAGGCCCGCAGTCGCATCGACTTCCTCGAGAAGCAGCTCGCGCGGCAGGAGTTCCTCAAGGAGAAGGGCATGACGCGCGGCGACACCTACGATGAGGCGCGCCACAATCTCGAAGCCGCCAAGCTGCGCGTCGACAGCATCCGCGAGCGAACCAATCGCGTGATCGCCGAGCTGGCCGGCGACCCCAACATGCCGGTGGAGCGCATGCCGCGCTACGCCGAGGCGCGCGCGGCCTACGACGCCGCGATGCTTGACGTGACGCGCGGCAGCATCAAGGCACCCTACGCGGGTGTGGTGAGCAACATCAAGCTGCAGGTGGGCGAACACGTGGAGAAGGGCGCGCCGATGTTCAGCCTGATCGAAAGCGGCGTGCTCTGGATCGAGGCCAACTACAAGGAAACCCAGCTCACCCACATGATCGTCGGTCAGCCGGCGAAGGTGGTGGTCGACGCATATCCCGATCACGAATGGTCGGCGACCGTCGAGACCATCGGCTCCGCGACCGGTGCCGAGTTCGCGGTGTTGCCCCCGCAGAACGCCACCGGCAATTGGGTCAAGGTGGTGCAGCGCATTCCGGTACGAATCAAAGTCGAGGAGTCCGCGAACAAGCCGCAGCTCCGTGCCGGCATGACGGCCACCGTCACGGTGGATACCGGCCGCCCCCGCGGCCTGCCTCGTCCGCTGAAGAAGCTGGTCGACGCGGGCTGGCTGCCGCGCTTCCTCGAGCCTTCGACGGCCATCGCGGGCAACGATCGCTAGAGGTGGTCGGCACCCCGAAGCATCCCGCCCTGATCACCGCCTCGGTCGGGCTGGCGAGCTTCCTGTATTCGGTCGACTGGACCATCGCGGCGGTGGCGCTGCCGCACATGCAGGGCACGTTCTCGGCGTCCGCGGATCAGATCGGCTGGGTCATCACGTCGTACATCGTGGCTTCGGCGCTGGCCATTCCGGCTTCGGGCTGGCTGAGCCTGCGGTTCGGCCGCAAGCGCGTGTTCATGTGGGCGGTGACTGTCTTCCTGATTGCGTCGGTCGCATGCGGTGCCGCGAACTCGCTCGAGGTGGAGGTGTTCGCACGAATCATCCAGGGGTTGGGCGGGGCGTTCCTGATCCCGCTGTCCCACGCCATCATCCTCGACACCTATCCGCCGGAGCAGCAGGGCAAGGCGATGGCGCTGTGGGGCATGGCGTCGGTGCTCGGTTCCTTCTTCGGCCCCACGGTGGGTGGTTACGTCACCGAATACATGACGTGGCGCTACATCTTCTACTTCAACGTGCCGTTCGGCTTGCTGGCCCTGGCCGGTGCGGCGGTGTTCCTGCCCGAGACGCAAACGGATCCGACCCGCAAGCTCGACTGGTTCGGCTTCCTCACGCTGTCGCTCGGCATCGGCTCGCTGCAGCTCATGGTGGACCGCGGCGGGCAGCTCGACTGGTTCGAATCGTGGGAGATCATTACGGAGGCGTTTCTCGCGGTGCTGGGCTTCTACATGTTCAACGTGCATTGCCTCACCGCGAAGCAGCCGTTTCTCGATCCGCGGCTGCTGTTCCAGCGCACCTTCTTCATCGGGTTGATGTTCGCCTTCATCTACGGCTTCGTCACCACGCCGCCGATGGTGCTGATGCCCTCGTTCCTCGACCAGGTGCGCGGCTATCCCATCGACACCATCGGTATCCTGCAGGCACCGCGCGGCATCGGGCTGTTCATGGCGATGGTGATCGGCGGCCGCATCACCGGTCGGGTCGATCCGCGGATTCCGATCGCCATCGGGTTGTCGCTTCTGGCGTTCTCGAGCTGGGACATGTCGAACTGGACTGCCGACGTCGGCGAATGGGAACTGCTCTGGACCAACTTCCTGCAGGGCATCGGGGCCGGCATCATCCTGGTGCCGATCCAGGAGATCGCCTTTCCTTCGCTGGAACCGCATCGGCGCACGGAAGCCGCGGCCGTCTTCAACCTGGTGCGCAGCATCGGGGCGAGCATCGGTGTGTCCGGTGCGCTGGCCATCTTCGTGCGCACCAGCACCATGACGCATGCGCAGCTGATCGAGAACGTGAACCCCTTCAATCGCGCCCTGCAGGGGCATGGCGCGGAAGGCTGGGGGATCGGATCGATCCAGGCACTGGCCCATCTGGAGCGCGAGATCAGCGTGCAGGCGGGCATCATCGGCTTCACCGGCGACTTCCGTTTGTTCGCGCTGGTGGCCCTGGGTGGGTTACCGTTGCTGTTCTTCATCGGCAGGATTCGCCGGCCGCGCGGGCCAGGCGAGAAGGCCGAAGCGGTGATGATGGCCGAATAGCAATGAACTTCTCATCGGAAACCTTGCGACGGGCCTGCCTCGCTTTCGTCGCAATGCTGGCAGCGGGCACGGGTGCCGTGCAGGCGGGTGACGACGCCGTCTACAGCGAGCCGCAGGCGGTGCGCGGCGAGGCACTGTTCCAGGAGCATTGCGCGGCCTGTCACGGCGCCCGACTGGAGGGCAATCCGGCCGTCGCGCTCACCGGCCCGGCCTTCCGCACGCGGTGGGAAGACGGCACGCACACGCTGGACGACTTCTATTACATCATCCGGACCCTGATGCCCTATTCGGCGCCAGGGTCGCTGTCGAAGCCACAGTACGCCGACATCGTGGCGTACATTCTCAAGGTGAATGCATATCCCGCCGGGGACAAGGAACTGGAGCCGAAGGCGCCCGCCATGAAGACGCTGGTGCTCCAGCCGCACTGAATCGAGCGAATGAGCAGGGGAGGAACCATGAATCGATCGTCGGCCATCGCCGCTGTCGCGGTGCTCGCCATTGCCGGCTCCGCGGCCGCGGAATCCGGACCCACGCAGGCGGAACTGAACGACGCGGCCCGCAGCACCGAGTGGCTGCTGCCGAATCACGACTACGCCGGCGTCCGGTTCGTGGACCTCGCGGAGATCACGCCCGCCAACGCCAAAGCGCTGCGGCCGGTGTGCCAGTTCCAGGGGGCCGACCTCACCCGGTCGCAGACCAACCCGCTGGTCTATCGAGGCGTGATGTACGTCACCACGACCTACGCCACGGTCGCGCTGGATCCGGTGACGTGCCGGGTGAAGTGGCGCCACGACTGGAAGGCCAAGGCGAAGGAAGGCAACACGTCGATCAAGAACCGCGGCATCGCCCTGAAGGACGGCAAGGTGATCCGCGGGACGCAGGACGGTTACCTGATCGCGCTGGACGCGGCGACCGGCAAGCTCCTGTGGGAAGTGCCCGCCGCGCGTCCGGAGAAGTTCGAAGCCATCGGCATGACGCCGCTGGCCTTCGAGGACACGGTCATCGTCGGGCCGAACGGGTCCGAGTACGGGGTCAAGGGCTGGATCGGCGCCTTCCGGCTGAGTGACGGGCAACCGGTGTGGAAGTTCAACACCATTCCCGACGACGGCGAACCCGCCGCGGAGAGCTGGGGCTCGGCCGATGCGCGGCTGCGCGGCGGTGGGGCAATCTGGACCACGCCGTCGCTCGACGCGGGGAAAGGCTTGATCTACGTGCCGGTCGGCAATCCGGCGCCGGATTTCTTCGCGAGCCAGCGCCCGGGCGAGAACCTCTACACCAACACCATGGTGGTGCTGGACGCGCGCACCGGCAAGCTGCAATGGTACAAGCAGGGCGTGCCGCACGACACCCACGACTGGGATCTGCCGGTGGTGAGTCCGCTGTTCACGGCGAGCGTGGGCGGCGTCACGCGGGACGTGGTCACCATGGGCGGCAAGGATGGCCTGCTGCGGCTGGTGGACCGCGCGAGTCATGAGGAGCTCTATGCGACGCCGGTCACGACGCGGCAGAACGTGGAACAGGAGCCCACGGTGGAAGGCGTGTACGCCTGCCCGGGTGTGCTCGGCGGCATGGAATGGAGCGTGCCTTCGCTCAACCCGCGCAACGACATCATGGTCGCGCCGGCGGTGGACTGGTGCGGCACGTTCAAGAGCGAGGACGAACCGCGCTTCATCGGCGGCCAGCAGTTCATGGGCGGATCGTTCACCTACGATCCGATCGAGAAATCGCGCGGCTGGCTGACCGCGGTGCGCGCCTCGACCGGGGAAGTGCTCTGGAAGTACCATTCGGCCCGACCGATGCTGGCGGCCGTCACCGCGACCGCCGGCGGCGTGCTCTTCACCGGCGAGCTGAACGGCGATTTCGTGGCCTTCGACGAATCGAACGGCGCCGTGCTCTACCGCTTCAATTGCGGCGGATCGGTGACCGGCGGTGTGATGACCTACGCCGTCGACGGCAAGCAGTACGTGGCCGTCGTTTCGGGCATGGCTGCGGGTTTCTGGCAGACCCAGCCGGGGTCGATGACAGTGACGGTATTTGCGCTGCCGTAGCGGGGAGGCGACGAGGCAAGAGCGGGCACCGCAACCAACATCGGGAGCGTGACCCGCCGTGCCCAGTGTTTTCATCAGCTACCGCCGCGACGATGACCGGCAGGATCACCCTGCAACGCGACGGGCGCGAGAAACCGCTGACCCTTGCTCGTCAGCCTCGCAATTGAAAACGGGGCGTTATCGCCCCGTTTTCACCTGCTGCTTTGCGCCGACTACTTGGTCGCGGCTGCGGCCTTGTCGGCTTCGCGACCGAACTCGGACTTCTTGCCGGACTTGACGGCGTCGCCTTCGGCGGCACGGCCGTGTTCGGCCTTCTTGCCGGCCTTCACGGCATCGCCTTCGGCGGCACGACCGAACTCGGCCTTCTTGCCTGACTTGACTGCACCGCCTTCTTCGGCGGCACGGCCGAACTCGGCCTTCTTGCCTGACTTGACTGCACCGCCTTCTTCGGCGGCACGGCCGAACTCGGCCTTC
>Ga0164290_1001056_pt1 | contig 56321 bp, 56 predicted proteins | sample Micstemetagenome_FD_108782 | JGI IMG/M metagenome (GOLD analysis project Ga0164290, IMG submission 108782) | Contaminated culture microbial community from soil near Moab, Utah, USA - Microcoleus steenstrupii SON62 (Illumina Assembly) | ecosystem: Environmental > Terrestrial > Soil > Soil crust...
CACCGGGCCTCCCACGCATGTGACCCGAGCAGGCCGCTCCTGCCCGGCGACTCACGACCGTTGCGCGAGCGAGGCCCCGGCCGCAACCAGCCTCACGAGCCGGTCACGCCATACCGTCTAACCTGTTAGTTGGGGAACGGGCGGACCGCCGGCCGGCAGACGGTGCCGGGCGCGGGCAGCGTCCGCTCGATCAAGTAGGCAGCCATCCGCTTGCGGACGCAGTCACCGTTGCCGAGCGCACCGTGCCCCCAGCCGTTGAGCATCAGCATGACGGAGCCGGCGAACAGCCGGTTCGCGGCGCGGGCCCCGCTGATCGGCGTGGCCGGGTCGTGGGCGTTGCCCACGACGAGCAAGGGGTACGACGTCTCCGTCACCCACGGTCCGCGGAAGGCATCCTCGCCCGATCGCCCCTCCCACTGCGCGCAGAGCGAGGAGTACCAGGTCCACAGCCGGCCGAACCACGGCTGGCCCCGGTCGGCCACCCGGCTGGTGCCGGCCCAGCGGTACGGGCGGCGCGGGTTCACCGAGTCGCCGCACAGGACCGACTCGAACCCGAGGTAGGCGCGGTGCGACCCGCGCTGGGCCGCCGCCTGGTCGACGCCGAACGCCCCGATCTCCTCCCGCTCGGCACGGATCCGCTGGAGCCGGGCCCAGGCCCGGTCCGCCGCCTCCCGCGCACTTGTCGACCCACTCGCCGTCTTGGCATGGGCGAGCCGACCGGCGTGGGCGAGGTAGTCGATGAGGTCTCGAATCGCGTGCGCCGAGTAGAGCGCACTGAGCGCGGTGCCGACCAGCTCCGGGACCGTCACCCGGTGGCGACCGGCCTTGAGCTCGCCGGCGCGTGCCAGCCGGATCAGCCCGGGCCACGTCTCGTTGGCGTGCCCCGCGAGCACGCAGCGCGCCCGGCCGACCCGGTCGCACTCGACGAGCACGCTCGTGAGCGCCTCGTAGGATCCGCGGCCGCTCCGGAGGCGGAAGGTCACCGGCAGGCTGGGGTCGCGTCCCGAGGTCCACTCGATCGGGTCCAGGACGCCGTCGACGATCATCGCCCGCACCCGGTCGGGGAACATCGCGGCGTAGGTCTGGCCGAGCAGGCTGCCGTAGGAGATGCCGTAGAACGTGATCTGCTCCTCGCCGAGGGCCTGGCGGATCACGTCCATGTCGCGGGCCACGTCGGCCGTGGACATGTGGTCGACGAGGACGGACCGGCGCTCGGCGCAGCCCGCGTTGGTCAGGCGGTCGGCCCGGATCCGGCGCCGCGCGTCCTCCCGGGTGATCGGGTAGCCGTAGCCGGTCCACGCGTCGTCGGACACCCGGCACCAGGCCGTGCCGCTGAACCCGATCCCACGCGGATCGATGCCCACGACGTCGAAGCGCCGCGCGACACCCGGGCCGATCCGCCGTCCGGCTTCGGTGGCGAAGCCGGTCGCGGGCGATCCAGGCCCGCCCGGGTTGACGAACAGGGCGCCGATCTTCTCGCCGCGTGCCGGCATCCGCAGCAGCGCGATCGGCGTGGTCGGCCCGGTCGGGTCGTCGTAGTCGAGCGGCAGCCGGGCGGTGGCGCACTCGGCCGGGGGCGCGTAGTACTCGCACGCGCCCCACTCCAGCGTCGGCGGGGTGATGTCGACCTGCGCCGCGGAGGCCACGGACGGTGCCGAGGCGGGGGCCAGCGGACCGGCCGCGGCCGTCGTACTCGCCAACGCGGACGTCGCGGCGAGCAGCAAGGTGAGGAGAAGGGCAGCAGGGCCACGGCGCATGCGGGAACCGTAGCCGTTGGCCAGCTCGGGCCGTCCGCTAATCCACAGGGTCCGGTTCGACGCCCAGGGCGATGGTCAGCGCGAGCACCGTCTCCGGGTCCTCGAGCCGGTCACCGAAGAGCTCCCGCAGCTGCGTCATCCGGTAGCGCACGGTCTGCGGGTGCACGAAAAGCGCCGCGGCGATGTCGTCGCGCCGCCCCTGGTGGAGCAGCCAGGCGCGCAGCGTCTCGGCCAGCTTGGCGGCGGTCGCCGGACGCACCCCGTCCAGCGGCGCGAGCACGGCCGCCCGCAGGTCGGCGAGGGCGTCGGGATCGGCGGTCAGCACCAGCTCCGGCAGGTGCGCCTCGGTGTCGTCGCCGAGGCCGCGCACCTGGGCCCTGCGGGCCCGGTCGTACGACGTCCGCACCTCCAGCCACGGTCGCGCCGGACCCACCCAGCACCGGCGACCCTCGACCGCCCGCAGCAGTGCGGCGCGACGGCGCCCGTGGACATCGGGGACCAGCAGCAGCACGGCCGCATCGAGCTCCGGAAGGTCGGACACCTGGAGCGTCTGGGTGTGCACCAGCTGCAGCACCGACCCGACCTGCGCCTCGGGCACGATCACGGCCGTGAGCGTGGTCGGCAGCGGCCACTCCGCGCGCTCCGCGGCGGCGGTGACGGTCGTCTCCGGCGCACCGGTGAGGAGGTGCTGCCCGATCCGGTCCAGCAGCCGCTGCTTCACCCGCCCGGCCGTGGCCGACTCGTCCCCGTGGCCGGCCGCACTGGTCGCGGACAGCTCGTCGATGTAGGCCCACACGGCCTGGGCGAAGGCCGCCATCGTCGTCGCGTCCACGCCGTTGTCGAGCGCGACGGCCGCGAGCCGCTGCCAGGCCACCTGCGCCCCGATCCGGTACGCCGAGAGCAGCGCCTCCGAGGTCCGCCCGCTGCGTGCCTCGCCGCGGCCCAGCTGGTAGGCGCCCTCGATCGCCGGAGCGTTCGGGGTGCGCTTGCCGGAGCCGCGCCGCTCGGACACCATCGAGAGGAACCCACCGAGCGCGAGCTGCACGGCGGACCGGATGGTCTCCCCCATCGGCCCGCTGAAGGCGTCGGTGTAGCTGGGCACCTCCTCGATGACCGCGGCGACCACGTCGTCGGCGACGACGGGGAGCGCGGCGCGCATGGCGACGGTCACTTCGGGCGGCAGCTCCAGCGCTGGAGCGGCGGATCGGCGCGCCATCACCCGTCCTTTGTTCGTCAAGAATAAAAAGCGGCCCCAGATTCACCGTGAGCAGTCATGACTCTACCGCCCGGATCAGGAACTCTAGGAGTGTGAGCTCGACAAGTCTTTCCGCCTCCCCCCTGACCCGGCTCGGCCTCGTCCGGAGCAGCGAGGGCGGCCTGCGCCGCCGCCTCCGCGCGGTGGCCGAGGCCGCGGTGACCCCGCTGACCCTCGACGACGTCCTCGACAACTTCCACCCGCTGCGCTCGGGCACCGAACTGCGCGGCCGGATCGTGTCCGTCGAGCCCGAGACGGCCGACGCGGCGACGATCGTGATCAAGCCCGGCCGCGACTGGGTCGGCCACGAGCCGGGCCAGTACCTCCAGGTCGGTGTCGACGTCGACGGCGTCCGGTTGTGGCGCTGCTACTCGCTGACCCACGGCCCCCGCCCCGACGGCAACATCAGCATCACGGTCAAGGCGATCCCCGACGGGGTCGTGTCCAACCACCTCGTGCACGGGGCCCGCCCCGGCCAGATGGTCCACCTCCAGCAGGCCGCCGGCGACTTCGTGCTGCCGCAGCCGATCCCGGAGCAGCTGCTGCTCGTCACCGCCGGCTCGGGCATCACGCCGGTCATCGGCATGCTGCGCAACCTGTTCTCGAAGGCCGAGCGGCCCGCCATCGACATCACGCTCGTGCACGTCAACCAGGCCGAGCCGCACTCGATCTTCAAGGACGAGCTCCGGGCGCACGCCGCCGCCGGGCACCTCCGCCTCCTCGAGCACTTCGACGACCGTGACGGGCTGCTCGACCTCGCACGCCTCGAGTCGCTGGTGCCCGACATCAGCCTGCGCGCGGCGTACGCGTGCGGTCCGAGCGGCCTGCTCGACGCGCTCGAGCAGTGGTACGACGAGCGCGGACTCTCGCTCAACACCGAGCGGTTCCGCCCCGCCCTCCTCACCGACGCGGGCGAGGGCGGCACGGTCGCGTTCGTCGACGGCACCGTCGTCGAGGCCGACGGCGCGACGCCGATCCTGGACGCCGCCGAGGCGGCCGGCGTCCTCATGCCCAGCGGCTGCCGGATGGGCATCTGCATGGGCTGCGTGCTGCCGATGAAGGAGGGCGCCGTGCGCGACCTCCGCAACGGCGAGATCACCGTCGCCGTCCCGGGCGAGACCGCCCCCGGCGGCGTGAAGATCCAGACCTGCATCACCGCCGCTGCCGGCGACTGCCACCTCGACCACTGACATCCACTGATCCCCCATCAGGAGACCCCATGACGACCATCACCAAGAAGGCCGACAACCCGATCGCCCACCTCACCCCCGAGGACATCGAGGCGATCGGCCAGCGTCTCGACGAGATCCGCCAGGAGATCATCGACAGCCGCGGCGAGTCCGACGCGGCGTACATCCGCCGGATGATCAAGACCCAGCGCTACCTGGAGCTCGGCAGCCGCGCTGTCCTGCTCGGCAGCGTCTTCCCGCCGGCCTTCGTCGCCGGCACCGTGGGCCTCTCCGTGGCCAAGATCCTGGAGAACATGGAGATCGGCCACAACGTCATGCACGGCCAGTGGGACTGGATGCGCGACCCGAAGATCCACTCCACCACCTGGGAGTGGGACAACGCGACGCCGTCGGACGCCTGGAAGCACTCGCACAACCAGGTCCACCACGCGCACACCAACATCGTCGGCAAGGACAACGACCTCGGCTACGGCATCATGCGCGTCGACGAGGAGCAGCGCTGGCACCCCTTCCACCTCGGCCAGCCGGCGTGGAACTTCATCAACGCCTGCCTCTTCGAGTACGGCATCGCGGCGTACGACCTCGAGCTCGGCCGCCACCTCTCGATTCCCAAGGACAAGCGCCCGGAGTCGTTCAAGGCCAACGCCAAGGCGACCCTCGCGAAGATCCGCAAGCAGGCGACCAAGGACTACGTCGTCCACCCGCTGCTCTCGCTCCCCACCGGCTCCTTCCTGCCCACCCTGGCGGCCAACGCCATCGCCAACCTGACTCGCAACCTGTGGTCGCACTCGGTCATCATGTGCGGCCACTTCCCCGAGGGTGTCGAGACCTTCGAGAAGGCCTCGATCCCGGCGAACGAGACCCGCGGTGAGTGGTACGTCCGGCAGATGCTCGGCTCCGCCAACATCTCCGGCTCCAAGGCGATGCACATCATGACCGGCAACCTGTCGCACCAGATCGAGCACCACCTGTTCCCCGACCTCCCGAGCAACCGGTACGCCGAGGTCGCCCCCCAGGTGCAGGAGCTCTTCGAGAAGTACGACCTCAACTACTGCATGCGCCCCCTGGTCCCCCAGGTCTACTCGGCGTGGCACAAGGTCTTCCGCCTGTCGCTCCCCAACGGCTGGCTCGCCACCACCACCCCGAAGAACCTGCCGCAGCAGCTGGTCGCGCTCTACAAGATCTCCACCGCCGACAAGCGCAAGCGCCGCACCATGCTGAAGCTCCTGGAGCGCAAGGCCAAGCAGCAGTACGCCGCCGCGGCCTGACCGCAACGGCTCCACCCGTGCTGGCAGGCTGGCCGGCATGGTGACGGTCTTCCGGAACGCGCACGTCTTCGACGGCCATCGACACCTGGGGCCACCGACGAGCGTGGTCGTCGACGCCGATCGCATCGTCGCGGTCGGTGAGGTGGAACCACCGACCGGCGCGAGCGTCGTCGACGTCGCGAGCGGCCTGCTGCTGCCCGGGTTCGTCGACGCCCACGTCCACGCCGTCACAGGCGGGCTCGAGCGGGTCCGCTGCGACCTGAGCCAGCTGTCCACCGAGGCCGAGTACCTCGACCGGATCCGCACGTACGCCGCCGCGCACCCTGACGAGGACTGGATCCTCGGCGGTGGCTGGGCGATGGCGGCCTTCCCCGGCGGGATCCCGACGGCGGCGGCGCTGGACGCAGTGGTCCCGGACCGTCCGGTCTTCCTCCCGAACCGCGACCACCACGGCGCCTGGGTCAACACCGCGGCCCTGCGGCTCGCCGGGATCGACGCGTCCACGCCCGATCCGCCGGACGGCCACCTGGACCGCGATGCCTCCGGCGCTCCGATCGGGATGCTCCAGGAGGGAGCGATGCGCCTGGTGGCGCAGCACCTCCCCCCGACCGGGGACGGCGAGCTGCGCGCCGCGTTCCTCGAGGGCCAGCGCTACCTGCACTCACTTGGCGTCACGGCCTGGCAGGAGGCCATCGTCGGGACCTATTCCGGGATGGAGGACGTCGGACCGACGTACGCCGCGGCCGCCCGCGACGGTCTCCTCACCGGTCGGGTCGTCGGGGCGCTCTGGTGGGACCGCGGCAGTGGCCTGGAGCAGGTCGACCGCCTCGTCCGGCGCCGCGAGGAGCTGAGCACCGGCCGCTTCGCGGCGACCGCCGTGAAGCTCATGCAGGACGGGGTCATGGAGAACGGCACCGCCGCCCTGGTCGAGCCGTACGTCGACCGCTGCGGGCACGCCACGACGAACGCCGGCATCTCGTTCGTCGAGCCTGGTCTGCTGCGCGAGGCGGTCCGGGCGCTCGACTCCCACGGCTTCCAGGTCCACGTCCACGGCCTCGGGGACCGCGGCGTCCGGGAGGCGCTCGACGCGTTTGAGGGCACCGACCCGGCGCACCGCCACCACATCGCGCACCTGCAGCTCGTGCACCCCGACGACGTACCGCGCTTCAAGGAGCTCGGCGTCAGCGCCAACATCCAGGCGCTCTGGGCCTGCCTCGACGACCAGATGGTCGAGCTGACCATCCCGTTCCTCGGGAAGGAGCGCGCGAACCGCCAGTACCCCTTCGGCGACCTCCACCGCGCCGGCGCCCGGCTCGTCGCCGGCAGCGACTGGCCGGTGAGCACGCCAGATCCCCTCGCGGCGCTCCACGTCGCGGTCAACCGGACGGCGTACGGCGCCGCTGGGCCGGAAGGCAGCGAGGCGTTCCTCCCCGAGCAGGCGCTCGACATCGAGACCGCGTTCGCGGCGTACACCTCCGGCTCGGCGTGGATCAACGGCCTCGACCGGGCCGGCCGGGTGGCTCCCGGGTACGACGCCGACCTGGTCGTGCTCGACACCGATCCCTTCCAGGACCCGGCGGCGATCGGCGCGGCCGAGGTGGTGTCGACCTGGATCGCCGGGCGCCCGGTGCACCAAGCCTGAGCGCCGCCCCGTCGGTCGAGGAGGTCGCGCCAGCGACCGTCTCGAGACACCGCAAGTTACCTGCCGGTAGTATTGGCCCATGAGCAACGTGACCTGCGAGATCGTCGACGGCATCGCCCACGTGCGGCTGGACCGACCCGACAAGCTCAACGCCCTGACACTGGACATCCTCCGGGAGCTGGCGGCGACCGCGCACGACCTCCGCAAGAACAAGGACCTCCGCGCGGTCATCATCTCCGGCGAGGGCGACGCGTTCTGCGCAGGCCTCGACTTCGCCAGCGTGATGAGGAACCCCGCCGGCATCGCGAAGGCGTTCGTGCCCGTGCCGTGGCGCGGCACCAACCTCTTCCAGGAGGCGTGCTGGGCCTGGCGCCGCGTGCCGGTGCCGGTGATCGCCGCCGTGCACGGCCACTGCCTCGGCGGCGGCCTGCAGATCGCGCTCGCCGCGGACTTCCGGATCGCCACCCCGGACTCGCGCTGGTCAGTGCTCGAGGGCAAGTGGGGCCTGATTCCCGACATGTCCGGCATCCGCAGCATCTCCGAGCTGGTCGGCATCGACCAAGCCAAGCTCCTGACCATGACCGCCGAGGTCTTCGACGGCAGCCGCGCCGCCGAGCTCGGTCTGGTCACGAAGCTCGACAACGACCCGCTCGCCGGCGCCAGCCGGATGGCCGCGGAGCTGTCGACCAAGTCACCCGACGCCCTCGCCGCCGCCAAGCGGCTGTTCAACGACAGCTACCACGGCTCCTCGCGCCGTACCTTCGCCCGCGAGCGCCTCGAGCAGGCCTTCCTCCTCGCCGCCCGCAACACCAAGGCGGCCCGAGAGGCAGCGTTCAGCAAGCTTCAGCCGGAGTACGGCCCGCGCGTCCGCTGACGCAAGCCGGCAGCCGTTCGATACGGCGACCGCACCGAGGCGCGTCATTTCGCCCAGAATGGGCGACGCCGTCCTCACGCTCCAGGCGACCACGGACCACCACGGCGACCTTGCTGCCCGCGGTTTGCGCATCATCTTCAGCCGCGGTGCCGGCCAGCAGTTCCCAGATCTATTACGACATCAGACCAACGTGAAGCTGTCCTAGCCATTGCGAGCCATCCAGCTCGCTCGGGGCAGAGCACTCGGCGCGATCGAAAGTCGCTCACACTCCACGCAAGCAACCGTCGACGAACGAGTTCGACCCAATGCAGTTTGAGGGTGCTGTGTTACCGAGCACGCACCCTCGCGTCACGGATGTTCACATGCGCATCGCAGGGATTCTCCGAAGGCTCGGAGGACCTCCTTGCAGTGCTGAATGTCCCGGGCAACATCGGCCAGAGTGAGGTCACTGCCCAATGCGTGGGACTGCAAGTGACGCCCGATCACGACGCGGTCGTAACCAGCCTGCTGTGGCGTGTTGTTGACCGCCTCCTGAAAGTGCTTCTTGCAGCTAGCGTCGAACAGACCAACAACACCTGCGAGGTCACCGCACTTCAGGCTGCGAACCAACTTCTTCACAGCGGACGCCACGAACACACTGACCCGGGTCTCACCACCTTCGGAAGCGTAGGCAGCAACCGTCGCATGGACTGTCTGTTCGAGGTCGCTATAGACGACAGTGAGCAGATAGTTGACGACGACCGATTCAATAAAAGGGTCCGGCTCAGAGTCGGCGTTCGGGCGCAAGTGCTCCTGCAGCAGCGACAGGAACGATTCCGAGCGATCCAGGCCGGCCACGTTCAGCCAAGCAGTCGCGTGGAGGCGAGAGCGATCCTCTTCAGAAGGACCTCCTCGTCCGTGGTCCCGCTCGAGGTCATGGCTATGAAGTCCTTATCGGCAAGGAGTGCCTCGTAGCGAGCCTTGAAGTCACTTGCGTCCACCGTGGCGACATCCGACTTCAAGATAGCTGTCATGACGCCATCGAAGATCGCAGCGTTGAATCCCGCACTGCGACGGAAGGGTCGCGGACCCAGGACCTGAGCCACCTTTACAGCCCGCTCGAAGTTCGCTCGAAGGGAGGCGAGATCCGCTTCGCTCGCACCCCGCTGCTTTCGCATGAAGCGATTTAGAAACTCCTTCATCGGCTTCTCGTAGTTGTCCCCATCCTCCGCGAGCGCAATGACACGTAGGACCATCTCCACATCTCGCTGACGCTTGTCTGGATCTGCCGATCCCCACAACCATCGCCATCCGCTCCAATCGTTCAACTGATGGAGCAACTCGTTGAACGGTCCATGATTGACCGCGTTCCTGATTTCTTGCGGTGACAGCTGAGTGCCGCCATTGTTGAGACGCTCAAACACGTGATAAATGCTGGTGTCATCAGCTGGGTCCAGCTGCTGGATAACGAACGCCCGCAGCACTGAGTCGTTCAGCCGGTTCCACGCTGCGGGGTCATCGATTTCCAGGTCCGCGTACGTCTTGCCGAGGAACGGGCTCGACTCGTGTAGTCCCATGAGTTTGAACACCTGGCGACGTCCGGAAGAGTTCTCTTCGCCGAAGTACCCCTCAAAGAAGTACGCGATCGCGTTCAACCTCTGTTGGCCGTCGACAACAAGCTGATTGTTCATATCGTTGCGGTCGGTGTAGAGGAAGATCGATGGAACAGGCAAACCAATCAGAAACGACTCGATAAGCCTGCTCGCCTGAGACTGCTTCCAAACGAAGTTCCGCTGGAACCGCGGAATCTTGACCTGCCCTCGGCGCCACTTGTCGACGAGTACCGACAGCGTGTAATCGGCAGGGTAGGTAACAATCTCGTAGGTATTGAGCGCCGCGTCCCCGTCAGCCTCTTCGCTCGGAACTGGCTCGAAGGCGATGTCGCCGTCGTGTTGCGGCTGTTGACTCATAGACCAAACCTATCTTGGCTGCGTTGGTCTGGCGGGCAAGACGGGGTGGGTGGGAGCACCACCGGCCCCGCCTAGTTGGTCAGTCGAGGTCTGCCAATCCGGCTGGGCCGCAGCCGTGGCATTCCCATGCCACGGCATTGCGCACCCAAGCGTCGTCTTCATGCGATCCCGTTCCCCACGCGATCTTCGAATCGCAGTGCGGGCATGGGCCACTGCTGGACCGCATACGGCCACGTCTGCCGGCAAGGTGGCCGAGCAAGCGCTCGTCGACAATCCGCAGCCAGGGCAAGGCGTCTGGTGGCCGGAGTTGAGCGATCGGATCACTGAACCAATCGAGGGACCCGGTGGCTTCAAGCTCCTCCTTGAAGGCTTCCGGCACCGCGTCGCGGTGGATAGCGCAATAGCTCCGAACGACGGGACGTAGCTGAGCCTCCCCGGCAAGGGTGGTGACTCCGCCGGCCATCCCCCACAGCCGGGTTCTGGAGGCCTGCCCTGGCGAGCGCACCGCCGGGCCACGCGTACTGCGGCCCGTTTCAGGCAAGCCCGTCGCTCGGCGGACGTTTACCGGACGGTGCAACGAATCGCGAAGACCGCTCGCATCCCGCGGCACATCAGTCCCCACTCGCTGTGCCACGCCGCCATCACCAACGCGCTGGACGCCGGGGTGCCCCTTCGAACCTCGGACCAGAAGTCGTTCCGGACGTACCAGAGCCTCCAAGAATCCCAGGGCGGTTCAGGGACGGTTCGGGTCAATTGCGTCGCGGGAAGATGACTTGTTCTCGGATCGCATCAAGGCTCTCGGTTCCGGTGGTGACGGCGTCAATCATGTTTGCGACGAGTTCGGCGTCGGGGAGGCCGACGAGGGTCACGTTGAACGGCAATGCGCCCATAACCATTGGGTCGCTGGTGATGGCGTCGAGTTGGGCCATGACTGCTCGTACGATCCCGGCCCAGGTTTGGATGAATCTGAGGTCGCGGTAGATCCGGTGACTGTCTGTGGCGCGTTCAAGGAATTGTCCGCGTCCGTCCCAGCCGATTGGTTCGCTCACTTGGGCTCCGACCTCGTTGGCGAGCCGGGTGTGGGCCTTGAAGTCGTAGCTTGGGTCGGAGATGCGGATTCCAGTGGCGGTGGGACGGTAGCGGTCTAGCGTTCTTGCGATCCGCCAGGTGGCGTGGATGTCCTTGCTAGTGGTGCCGGGTAGGTCAAACGAGATCAGGTTCGCTGCTTTGAGCGACTTCCATCGCAGGGTCGACTCGGTCGGGTTGGTTTGTTGGAGGTGGCCCCATCGGCGACGTAGCGACCAGCCCGGCAATGTTGACAGTTGCGGGGACGTGGCTCCATCTGGGCGGTGCAGCTCAGCGTAGAAGCGTTTGTGTTCGAGGTGTTCAAGAATGACCCGTTGGACGAGTGCATGAACGATCGTTTCTCCGCGTGCACGGCTTGCCTGGTACTGGTCGAACTCAGGTAGGAGCTCGTTGAGGCGTTGCTCTCCGTCGGCCCAAGAGATGCGGTCGTACTTGAGGTGAAGGTCGTAGGCGAATCGACGTTTGTCGAAGTCGTCGAGCAGCATGTAGGCGAGTCCGGTGAGACGGTCGACCCGTAGGTGTTCAAGTTGGGGTGCTTGGTACAAGTCGAACGACGGCGTGGAGACCCGTGCTGACGGTGCGATCACGCTGTTGCCGCGAACTTGCTAATGATGCCTTTAACCGCAGGACCAAGATCGATCGTCAGGTCTGCTCCGTGAGTTCGTGCCATGGGGACGATGTAGGCACCGAAGAACACTTCCTCGAAGTGACTGATGCCGCCGACGTGCCGCAGCAGCTTCTGTGCTTGTGGTGAGAACTTCGAGGTGTCAATTGCCGTAGGCGAATCCAACAGGCCGGTACTCACACCGAGCTCGCGAAGACGGGCCAACGCACGGATCTCTCGTTCTGATCGGAAGATCCCGCCAGGAGTGAGTGCGACCAGACTCCTTTCGGCCCCGAGCGCGTACGAGGTCATGTCGAGAACTACCTGGGGTTGAGCAGCGACGAGTTGCTGCCATTCTCGTTCCAGCGCAGAGAACACCTTCAGGTCGGTAGTGACGTGCCCTACTACAGCCGCGACACCGCTGAGCTGCAGCAGGAGCAGGTACGGCTCAGCACCGTAGGAGTTGGCAACCTTCGGGTGTTGTCGTCGGATCGATGTCCGGAGTCGTTGTGCGGCTTTGTCTGTAATTTGGACGAGGGCCCGGAAGCGGGCGTCGAGTTGTGCGGCGGGTGTTCCGGTGGGTTCTAGTGCCTCACGGAAGAGGTAGTCGCCGGTGACTCGATAGGCCCATCCGAAGGTGTCGGGCAGGTCGGTGTGCGTGTCAGTGGAGAGAAGGGTTGCGAGTTCAGCGATGGGGCCTGGTAGCGCAGCAGCGACTGTGCGGACTCGTTTCGCCAGTGCGTCCCGGTCGAACTCTGGCCATCCGTCATCCTGGTCTCGGTGTACGCCTTCTCACGCGTCATACAGGGTGTTCAGTTCGCGGAGCGGGTAGTCGAGCTTGTGGACCGCTTCGGTTAGTCGTGCGAGTGCTGCGGCAGAACTGGCTGTGCCTTGTTTCGCGATTGCGAGGGTCCATGGGAGGAAGTCAGTTTCGAATGCTGTCAGGAGTGCATCGGTCTCGTCGATGGCGTCACCTGCGACTGCTCGTGCGATGAGTTGTTGAATGTTCGCATCGGACGTGACGTGGCGGCCCTCGACGGTCTGCTCGAACTCCAGTGCGTCCCGAAGATTCTTCACCATTTCTGTGGGGGTTACCCCGAGTGCCCGGGTCTTCTGGTTCCGGACTTCTGAGACTGTCCATGCGGGGAAACCGCTGTTCAGGCGGGCGAGGTATTGGCCAAGCCCGAGGGCCGAGGCGACGTAAGCGATCGCGACTTTTTCGACGAGCCCGTACTCAGCTTCTGCGAAGCGACGGTCATTTCGGGTGACGGGTGGGCCGGCAGTGGCTCCGTCGGCCGCTGTCGTTGCCGTCATGGTGGGGGCGGCAGCAGCACCTTCCGTGGCCGCGGCCGGTGGGGTTGCGCTGGTTTGGATCGCGAGCCGAGCCGGTGTCGCAAGGGTTTCGATCCACAGACGGTTCTCGGCGAACATGCCGTAGGCGGCCAGTGCCTGCGTCAGGTCCCCCATCGATTGAAGGAGGACTGCTAGCGCTGGAACTGTCTTGTCGACCATGATCTCGGCGAGGAGATCCGCCAACTGCTCTTCAACCCAGAGTTGATTCAGAACCGCCTTTGGGACGAGCGTGGTTCCGGTCTCGAGGGCTGTCGTGACTTCGAACTGCGGGGCAAGGAGCCAGTCTTGATGCTCGTAAGTGGTTGTGAGCCAGCCCGACGAGCTCACCAGTCCGGGTTTCATGCTGACGTAAGTGGCCCAGGTGAACACGACCTCGTGTGCAACATCTACAAGACGCGGGTCGATGGTTTCGGTCGCAGTAATGGTCGCGTTCCCGGGTCGCTCACGTTCGATGACGAGGGTGCACAAGTCCGCCAGGGTTGATAGCGCGTCTGCGAACCGTTCTCGTGCCTTAGCGGTTCGGCTGCCAGTGGGGTCGTTGTCTGCGACTGCCTCTGCTTCATGCAGGTGACGGGCAATGTCTTGTCGTAGGACCGGCAGAAGGCTGATGGGCTCAAGAAGTGCGTACAGCTGGGTCCGGAGACGGCTGAACGACAGCAGAACGAATGCGCCTAAGGAAGCGGCGATCAGCATGGTCGCTCGGGTCGGGTCGGTGCCTGCGACGGCGAGTCCGAGGACGACGAGAGCGAACAGGACCGCCTGAACGTAGACGAACGTGTACAGGCGGGCGCCGGGGAGTCGGACAACCAGCTGGCGGACGCGTACCGACGCGTCCTTATAGGTGCTGGAAACGACGAACGCGACAGTCGCGAAGTAGACACCAGCGAGTGTTCCGCAAACCCCGAGCGCTGCACTGAGTAACGGTTGAACACCCGTACCCGTTGACGGTGGACCTTTGGCGAGCCAGCCGGTCAGCCGACTGAGCCACTTCGGACCATTCACGTGGCCGACCAGGTCGTCCAGAAGCCGGGGACCGAACTGAGTGATTGTGACGACCAAGGCAGTCATCGCCACGGCTGCGACGACTCGCAGCACCGCCCAGCTGGCCAAGGTCGCGAGAGCTGGGGGGCCACTGCTGGTAGGGCGCGGCCTGCGAGTGAGTAGGTGCGCCCTTGAACGCCATCTGTGAATAGACGCGCGAAGGACCCAAAACCGGCGTGAGGCAAGCATGCGCACCTCAAGCCGTTCAAGCATCAGCAATCCCCGTGGGCGTCGGACGGTGGAGGACGCGTTTCTGGCAGCCTGCTGTCATCAGGACCACATGTTCGCAGATCCACCGGCGTCGCGACGGCAGACTTGGCCGGTGTCGCACTGGTCGAGCCTGTCGACATGTTGGGGTCCCCGAACTTGACCAGACTGCCCGGCAGCGGGCCGGGACGCCGCAGCGGCACTAATGGCCGAAGGGTCTGCTGCACCCTCCATTGTCAGCACCGACCTAGCCCATTTCGCCGCCTGTCGGCTCTCGTCGCGCCGTACCCTCATCCCGGGTACTGCGCACGAAAGAGCCCCGACTGATCCCGCCCGACTGGGTCGTGCCGCCGTTGGTGAAACCCCCGGGACCACCTGAACGTCCCATCCACGTGCGCGTAGGTGGAGTGCTTGCAGTCGCGGTCGCCGTGTCGTTCCTCGTCGCTTGCGGCCAGGCCGGTCCTGAGGCCGCGCGCGATCGATCGGGGATCGCTGGTCGGGTGCTGCTCGGACCCCAGTGCCCCGTCGAGACCGCCGCCGATCCCTGTGACGACGAACCGGCGTCAGGCGCGGAGGTCACCGTCGCCGAGCAGTTGCCCGGCGAGGCGTACGCGGCCGGCGCGGTGGTCGCGCGGACAACGACCAATGCTGACGGCGCCTACCGCGTCGCCGTGGCGCCCGGGAAATACGTCGTCACCGCCGACGCCGGCATGTCGTGCGAGCTCATGGACGCGCGGGTCGACGCAGACGGCTACTTGACGGTGGAGATCCCGTGCGACACGGGAATCCGCTGATCGCCTGGCGACTGCCTCCCGGCGGTCACCTCCGGTCGCGGCTCCCGGACAGTCACCCGTGGCAGCGTCACGTCGCCGCGAAGCGGCAGCGTCACATTCCGCCGCGAGCCGGCGTCTGTAATCCCGTGGTGCGTGCGTTGGCTCAAGGGTGGAATTGTGCGTGAAACTCCACGATGCCGGGACCGCGACCTGGGCGCGCGGATCCTCCTGAAGCGGGGCTTTCGTTCTGACCGTTGCCCTTGCTTGGCGGTCTGCAGGTGTTTCGGTGCTGCCCTCTGCAACGATGTGATACGTGCATGACAAGACGAAGCGGTCCCGACTTAGCGGGCGCCTGGGTGAGTCATGGAACTCGCCGCAGGACCTACGAGCACTGCTCCAGAGGAAGGGTCTTAAGAAGGATGAAAGGCGCCAGATCCAACAGCGGTTGAGGGCGTTGTCCCGCACGACGACCAGTGGGGCGAGCACCTCGCAATCCACACGGGTTCTCGTCGCACAAGCTGTCCCGGCTTCTCAGGGATACCGCCGAATTCGTCCTAAATCGAGCGTCTTCCGTATCTACGATCGAGGGCCCAAAGGTCCGCATGGAATACGCGAGATTACGCAGCCGCCGATCTCACCTCCACCGCCTTGGTTTGGCTTCTACCTTTCGTCGTACACGCCGACGACCCTCGAGGTGACCGAACAGTCCCTAATCGCGCTTTCGAGGCTTGCAGGACTGTCTCGGGCGGCGCTAACAGACGAGCGGATCGGCTCGATTCGGCGGCGCTATGACGGCGTCGTCGAATCCATCCAGGACTCAGAGCAACTGAAGAAACGCTTGGAGCAACTCGAGGCGCTTCTCGACGATGCGATGGTCGAGCGTCGACGTGCAGAGACGGATGAGATCAACGCACGAAGTGCCCGCGACCTGATGGATGGCCTGGCAAGTGTTGATCAGGGTGCTGTGCAGATCGGTGGCAACTTCGTCGTGAAGTTCACCCCGCCGGGTAGTACCGAGACGGTCATGCTGACGCGCCGGTTGTCAATCAAGGAGGTCAAGGCGCTCGAATCCAATCCGGGCATTCTCGATGACCCGCAGAATGCGTTCAGGCTTCTCGCAGCCAGCGTCGCTGCGATGTCGACGGACCCTCCAGCAGTCTCGAACTAGGTTCGCGGAGCAGCGCACCGCAGTGTGCACCGACCTCATGCAGAGGTCGTCATTCGGGACGAGGGGACTGCGTCCTTTCGCCGCGTCAGACTCATCCCGTGAGGCGCCGGTTCGGCTCGAACACCGCCCACTGCGTGCCCTCGTCGATCGAGTGGTCGATGTAGATGAAGTCCAGCCGCCCGTTGACGTAGTTCCATCACGGTCAAGACCTTGGTCTGGTGCGTCCTGTCGCCGCCAGTCGCCGCGTGACTCTGGCACACTCGGGCGGTGCGTTTCGTCGCTTGGAACTGTTGCGAGCGGTTCGACCGCAACTACCTGTACCTGCGTGACCTAAATTTCGACGTCGCCGTGGTCTGTGAGTGCGGGCCCTTTGATCCCGGGCTCGGCGAGGCCGGCGAGGCAACCGCGGTCCTCAAGCTCGCCGTTGATCAGCCTGGTCACACCAAGCACATCGGGGTGCTGGCACGTGATCCTTGGCGAGTGGAGGCGCTGCCCCTCGTCGAGGATCAACCCTGGCTCCTGCCCGTCAGGGTCACGGGCCCTCTCGACTTCACCGTCCTCGCTGTCTGGGCACTCGGTGCAGAGTGGGTTGAAGGCCGGCTCTCATACCCGAGCCAGACCGGGCAGGTCGTCGCGCAGGCCCTCCCCGCCATTGATGGTCCTGTCGTCTTGGCAGGCGACCTCAACGCGCCGATCCTGTCGAGCTTGACGAGCACTCGTGTCCACGCCGACAACGTCGACCGCCTGTTGGCAGGTGGACTGGTGAGCGCGTTCACCGCGGCTCGCGGGGAGGTCGACCCCCTGACCGAGCCCACCTATTACCACCGGTGGAACGCGGCGCAGCCATTCCACATCGACCATGTGTTCTTGCCTAAGGAGTGGATCGGCGGAGTAGAGGTGAGCATCGGAACGTACGCGGAGTGGGTCGCGACCAAGCGGTCGGACCACGTGCCGATCGTCGTAGATCTCTCGCCGCCCGGACTTTCGTAGAACCGGATCGTGCTGGTGCGTCTTACCGCGTGGGTGTCGCTCGATGCAGCACAAAACCATTCACAGAGATCTGCCGGGAGGTAGCGCTACCGTCTCCCCACAAGACATGAGGAGACGAAATGGCAGATCCAAACACCACGGCCGCCAAGACGACAAGCCCGGCGGCCAAGAAGACCACGCCAACCAAGAAGGCAACCCCCGCGGCCAAGAAGACCACGCCAACCAAGAAGGCAACCCCCGCGGCCAAGAAGACCACGCCAACCAAGAAGGCAACCCCCGCGGCCAAGAAGACCACGCCAGACAAGAGCGACACGGGCAGGAGCAAGAGCAAGAACAAGAACAAGGAGGGCAAGTCACGCTCTCGCAAGGCCAGCTCGGCGGTGGGGTCGAAGTACTTCAAGCGGGCCCAGGCGAAGGCACGCACGATCTTGAGCGACCCCGAGAAGCTCCAGAAGATCGCGGACGAGTCCCATCGAAGTGCGGCCGCGCGCAGCGGACCATTCACCGAAGTCATGGATGACTTCAGAGTGCTCGTCCGACTGGTGGTTGCGTACTCGCGAGGGCACTACCGAGAGATACGGCCAGATTCCTTGTTGCTCGTGGTCACTGGCCTGATCTACGTAGTCTCTCCCCTGGACCTCATTCCAGACGTCGTTCCTGTCGCCGGATTCCTGGACGATGCAGTAGTCATTGGTTTTGTCATCAAGTCCGTGCGCAGCGAGTTGGACGCCTTCCGCGAATGGGAACTGGGTGCCGCGCCAACCAACTGATCGCAATGATCGGGGCGCCGCGCCTTCTTGGACTCCATACGAATGAGCCGGGACGGCCACGACCTTGGTCGCTACTGCAGCTGTGCAGCGTCATTGCGCCGCGATCACTCGTTGGCCGCGAGCGAACCACTGCCAACGAGCGATCGTGCGGGGCTGAGCGCTCTACCCGACCTGACGCCGCCTGGCGAAGGCTTAGTCAGCAGTCGCAGTGGACACTTCACCGGTGAGGGTGTCGATCAGCTGGCTGCCGTCAGGGGCCGATCGCAGGGCTCGGAGGGCGATGGCTCGACGGTCGAACGACTGCTGTCCCGCGCCTGGAGTCGGGCTGGTGAGGATCCAGCGGCGCGCCGCTCGCCTCCCGCGGGCGGGACGCTCGGCGTCCGGTTCTCTGTCGAGGGGTGCGACATACCCGCCGTGCAGCGCTTCGGCGAGTCGGGCAGCCCGCACCCGGCCGATGCCGGGATGGCGACGCAGACCCTCCGGCGCGGCTTCCGCGACCGCAGAAAGACTGCCGTAGGCGGCGAGCAGGCTGCGGGCCATGGTGGTGCTGATGCCCGGGATGACGGAGAGCATCGTTTCAGCCTGCGCAGAGGGGTGGCGGGGTGCGCGCCGCGGGCCATCGGTTGGGGTGGTGGGTGAGGCGCGACGGGCACGCTTGGCGAGCCGAACGATCCATGCCGCGCTGTCCTCGGCGTCCAGGCTGTGCAGCACGGTGAACCCGTCCTCGACCAGCCGGCACACTGCCCCGCGCCAGGCGTCTTCGGCGATCCCACGCGGTTCGCCCTCCAAGATGAGTACCGCTTGGGCGAAGGTCGATTGCAATCGGATCGCCTGATCGAAGATACGCCCGTCGCGGATCGAAGCCCCTAGGTCAGTCGGGCCTTTGCGCTCGATCGCCAGCCCAAGCCCGAGCACGTAGTCACCCACCGGCAGATCGGTCAACTGCACGTCAAGACCAGCGGCGAAGAGAGCATCCGGAATCGAACTACCGCGCTCGCGGTAGTCGACCAACACTGGACCTTCGCCGGCCATCCCGAAACGCTACCCGGCCAGCTCGTGCCGCGCTCCGAGCGCCACGGTGCGGCTTTTCGCAGCGTCTGACGGGCGGACTAACTGTAGGTGTACTCACCGAGCCCCAGCAGGTTGCCCTCGCTGTCACGGAACCAGATCGCCCGCTCGCCGGTAGGCGGCTTGGACGAGTAGTAGCCGGGGATGGTGACGATGCCGTCCTTGACTTCGAGGTCGCCGAACTCGAAGTGCTCGAACTCCAGGCCCCGGGCGCGGAGCTGGGCGACTGCGCTCTCCAGGTCCGGGACTTGGAACCCGAGCTGGGTGTGGTCGCCGGAGGCCTTGCCCGTTGAGGCGAAGATGACGAACTCCTGGCCGCCGCAGGTGTAGAGCAACCCGCCCGGGCGCTCATCGATCGGGTCCAGGCCCAGCCGCTCGGAGTAGAACGCGCGCGCCCTGTCCAGGTCCTGCGCCGGCAGGCGAACGTTCACAGAGGCGCCGGCGAGTGGGCCGGTTGACGCGCCGGCGCGCTGCCGTTTGAGCACCCAGTACTCCGGCGTCGTCTGGATCAGCTGGACGTAGTTGCCGTCGGGATCCTCGACGGTGCCGAACCAAAGGCCGGCGTCGCCGCGGTACTCCACGGGTGCCACCCACGGCGCGCCCATCGCGTGGAGCCGCCGTGCAGCGGCGTGGATGTCCGCGACGTGGTGGTTGAGCATCACCCGTCCTGGCTCGACCGTCCTCGGATCAACGTCGTCGCGCCCGTCGATGAGCACGCCGACCGACCCCAGCAGCAGGAACCCGTCTGCGTCCGGCTGGACGTCGAACGCCTCGACGTACCACCTCCGCAGACGCTCGGGATCGGAACTGGCCAGCAGGATGCTGTCGATGGATGAGGTCATACGGATACCGACTCGCCTCGGCACCCGAATTCACCGCGGAGTGCGTGTCTTCTTGCCGCCGCGAACACCCGCGGGTCGTACTGAACCCGCGCGCCATGGGTACAAGTCCGTAATGAACCCGTCCTACACCTTCGACCCCGAGTTGCACCGTCCCGGCTCGGCGGCGAGCCGGGGGCGTTGCTCGTGGCACGGTGCCGAGGGCGCGGCAGAAGCGGGATGCCCGGGCGAGCCGGTGGTGTCGTTCCAAGACCGTGACGGCCACTGGCAATCTGGCTGCCAGCGTGCTCTGGAGGAACTGGTCTCACGCGAGGAGATCGAACCGCTAGGGCAAGGCGCATGAGCGGGTCTACGTCGTCGCGCTCCGAACCGAACGAGCTTGAGATCTTCGATGTGTTGCCGGACGGGCTTCTCGCTTGTCGCGTGTGTGGAGCGCTCGTTGTCCGCGAAGGTGAGTACGCGCGCATCCACTGGGATTGGCACGAGGTCGCCAACGGGGCGTGAAGCCATTGCAGCGCGGTCACGCTCTTGCGTCATAGCTCCGAGGCGGCAGCGTCCCATTCCGCCGCGACCGGGCACCCTCGTTGCCAGGCTTGGGGGTGGAGGTGTCCTAGACGCTCGTGAGTCGCTGCACAAGGGCGTGGCACAGGTCCGCGGTCGCTCCTGGGTCGAGATCGTGAGTGACGGCGCCCTCGATGGCGAAGGTGACGACCGCCACCTCGGCGTCGCGTTGAGCACCCGAGACCTCGATCGTCAGCTGCTTCTCGAAGAGAGCTTCCATCCGGCTGTGGAAGCTGGAGTGCCACTCCGCGATCCGCGGCGACCGGGCCACGCGGGCGTGCACGGTGGCGACCAGGTGACGCACCGGCCTCAGGTTGTCGACGAGCCACACGAATTGCTGCGCCAGGGGTTGGCCCGCGACAGTCGCGTGCTGCTCGAGGAGCAGATCCAGATACAGGTCAGCGACGGCGACGAACAGTTCGTCCTTGTCGCCGAAGTACCAGTACAGGGTGTTCGGTGTGAGTCCGGCAGCGGCGGCGATCTTGCCCATCGACGCCCCGTCGTAGCCCTCGGAGAGGAACAACGAGCTGGCGGCGGCGACGATCTCGTTGCGCTTGGTTTGCTTGGTCTCACCCTGGCGGTTACGTGGCACACCTCATCTTGACAGGCATTCAAGAGAACAGCCACCATCTCTTGTATATCAATCAAGAGGAGTTCGTTGTGAGCGATCGTCGAGAGCTGTTCTTCCCCTCCGGCGGGGATCAGTGCCACGCGTGGCTGTACCTGCCCGAGGGCGCGAACGAGGTGACTCCGGCACCCGTCCTGGTGATGGGCCACGGCCTGGGGGCGATCAAGGAGATGCGTCTGGCTGCGTTTGCCGAGTACTTCCAGGCAGAGGGGTACGCCTGCCTGGTCTTCGACTACCGCAACTTCGGGCAGAGCATGGGTGAACCGCGAGAACTGCTGAGCATCCGCCGGCAGCGAGAGGACTGGCGGGCAGCGGTGGCGTACGCGCGCACCCTGCCTGAAGTGGACCCGGGCGCCGTCGTCGCGTGGGGTACCTCATTCGGAGGCGGACACGCCATCGTCACGGCCGCTGACGATCCCTCCATCGCGGCCTCGATCTCACAGTGCCCGTTCACTGACGGGCTCGCGTCGCTGACGAAGATTCCGCCTAGAGCCGCTGCTGGCCTGACTTTCGCAGCGGTCCGCGACCTTTTTGCCGCGGCGACCGGACGCGAGCCCGTGCGAGTGCCGGTCGCCGCCCGGCCCGGCGAAGTCGGCCTGATGAGCGCCGACGACGTCTCCGAAGGAGTGCTCGAGCTGCTCGAGGCGTCCGGCCTCACCGAAGCCGAGTACCGGTCGCAGGTCCCTGCCCGCATCGGGCTTGCCGTGCCGCTGGCCAGACCAGGCCGCCGAGCCAAGGACCTGACCAAGCCAGCACTCTTCTGCGTCTGCGACCACGACACCGTCGCCCCAGCTCGAGCCACACTGCGTCACGCGGCCAAAGCGCCGAGGGGCGAGATCCGCCGCTACGACGCTGGACACTTCGACATCTATATCGGCGACGACTTCGACCGCGTCACTGCTGACCAGATCGCATTCCTGCGGCGACACGTGCCATCGCGTCTCAACGGCACAACCACGCTCAGCGACGCGCACGGAGGTTGACCGCGCAACTCCCCTCGACATCCGCGCGTCCACTCTGGCCGAGGATCGGCGCGCAGGCCACCCGTGCCTTTCCGCCGCGAGCTGCCGCGTCGGAGGACGACTGCTCGACAAGCTCAGCGCGGCAATGGGCCCACTGCCCGAACCGCCAGATGATGTTGTAGAGGTTCCAAGGCGCTACGTCGAAAGTGTCCCAGCGGTGACCGATGTGTGCGGTCCACGCGGGAATGCGGCAGCAGAACCGGTGCCCCGGGACAGCGACCACGGCGCGGCAGAATGCGTGCATCGGCCGATACTTGGCAGATGACCCAGAAGCCGCCCGAGCCGCCCACTCCCCTCCTTGAGCTCCGATTCAGTCGGACTCGATGGCGCGAGGGGTACGACGTCGAGCAGGTCGATGAGTTCTTCCGACGTGCGCATCGCGCTCTTGAACTGGGCGATCGCTCAGTAACCGACCAGGAAGCGCGAACGGTCATGTTCAACCCGGTACGGCTCAGGGAGGGGTACGACATGAGCGAGGTCGACCGCGAGCTGGACCGCGTTGCTGCCGCGCTCTCGACGTAGATGGCCTTACCAGCGCGATGACCGCGGCGACCAGCCAATCCGGTGAAGCGTCGTCCGCGAGGCTGGTCGGATGGCCGACGACGGCCGGCTGCGCCGGGCCGAGCAGCTCACCCGCACACCCTGAGCGACGCGGGGAGCTAGCGACGCTGCAGGTCCCACGCCCGACGGATCGCGTCGCAGATGGCGGCCGCGTCGCCGCTGAGCAGCGCCTGCACCTTCATGTGCTTCTCGTAGCGCGGCGGCACCCCGAACGTCTCCGGATGGTCCGCGACGAGTCGCTCCCGTCCCTCGAAGGACGTGCGGACCAGCAGCTCGCCGGGATCGACCAGGCGCGCTACCAGCCGGTCATCGACGTACCAGGCCGGACGCGACGCGGTGCCCTTGCGCTTGCAGCCCGGCAGCGAGCGGGCGAACGCGTCCACCTCGTCGGGCGTCATTCGGCGAGAGTCACGCGGGATGCTGGCTACCTCGCCGTCGGGGCGTAATCGCGACAGGAGTACTGAACCGTCGCGTGCCGCCAGCACGGCTCCGGAGCCGGCTGCTTGCGGGCGCTCGACCGGGCACCGCGGCTGCCCCGACCCGAGGAAGCGCGAGCCGCGAGGGACGCGACCCGGCCATCATCGGTGAACGCGACACCCTCGTCGGCCAGCATCCGGCGGTGGCGTGCTACCGCTCCGGGCCAATCAGCCTCCGAGGCGGCGGTGTTCACAGCGCCATCCGCCAGCACCACTCGCCAGAACGGGATCCCATGGTCGGAGTCGAAGTCCAGCGGGAGGAGAGCCTGTCCCACGGCGATGCCGCCGCCGGGCGACCCGACCTCTTGAGCGATGTCGCCATAGCTGCGGACCTCGCCAGCGGGGATCGCCCGGACGGCATCGAAGACGCGTGCTCGAAATCGGTCATGTTGCAGTCGGAGGGCAGGTGTCGGTGGCGGCAGGGCCAGTTGGAGCCGCAACCTTCATCTCACGTCGGCTCTGTAGGCGCTGCTGGGCGTCCGGCAGGAAGGCCATGCACGGCGCTTCGATCTCAGGGTGCTTCTCGTTCATGTGAAAGATCCATCGGTCCATCGCCGCCACAAAGCCGTTGTCGTCGCCGGCGCGGTACGCCGACCAGTTGCGGTGGCCCCTGACGACGCAGGTGGAGCAGTTGACCTTGTAGACGAAAGACCCCCGCGCATCAACATCGATCTTCACCCTTGCCAGTGGGCCGGCCTCGCGTGCGGCCTTCCTCTCACGGGCAGATCGACTCGCTGTCATCCGGCACTCCAATCGTCTGGGCCTTGGAGCCTACGCCTGTTGTGAACCCTCGGCGGCGCGCTCCAGCGCGAGGCTCCACCGCAGGTTCTGTGCCTCGCCTAGAGGAACTGTGCCGGGTCGAACTCGTCGATCGGAATGATGCGGACTCGAGGCAGTCGCTCGTTGAACGCGTTCACGTCGTACTCGAGGTCGAAGAACTCCATGCCCTGTTCGGCAAGTTGGAGGAAGGTCTGGTTGCGGAACTCCGCGAACCCGATCACGCCCACGCGCCGACCGTCCAGCAGATCGCGCATCTGCTCGACGAAGTCGCCGTCGTTGCTGACCAGCAGCACGTCAGCGTCACGCTGACCCAGCTCGACGAGGGTCCGCTGGATAGCTATGTCGACGACCTTCTCTCCGGGTCCTCCCGAGAGCGGGATCGGTCGATAACCGATCGCGAGGAGAGCCTGGATGAACGCCATCGGCAGCTCGTTGTTCGCGGCGAGGAAGAACAGGCCGCTCGTCGACTGACCCCAGCGCTCCCGCGCGAACTGCAACAGCCGCTCCCACCGAGGACGTTCCTCCGGTCGCGGACGCCGTCCCAGGATCGAAGCCCCGAGGGTCGCGTCGATGTTCTCCCCGTCGACCAGGACGTACGTGTTGCGCAGCGGCTCTTCCATGGGGTGAGCCTACGGACGGCGGGCCCTGGAGCTCCGCAGAACCGGGTGGCCCGGGGGATCAGTCCTTGCCGGGACAGTCTGGGTTGGGGCAGAAGTCGACGGCGAGGACCTCGTCCATCTCGCCGTGAGCGATGTCGTCCTCACCGGCCGGATTGAAACCGTGGGTCGCGGTCTGCAGCTCGGTCTGGCAGTGCGGACACCTCGTCGGCCATTCCCGCTCGTCGACGTCTGGCTCCTGCTCGCTCATCAACCGCACGTTACTCCCGGAGTCGACGATCTGACCACGGTCACGCTGGACCGTCGACGTTCACCGTCGGGATGCCGCCGCCGACCCGGGCGATCACGGCCAGGGACGGTTCGCGGGTGGGGTTCGACTCACGGTGGACGGTCCAGGCCGGGACGTGCACGAAGTCGCCCGGGCCAGCATCGATGTAGCCGTCGTGACCCTCGAACTCGAGACGCAGCACGCCGCGCACGACGTACAGGCTCGACTCGTTGCGCTCGTGGTGGTGCCAGCCCGAAACGACTCCGGGTTCGGTCTCGACCTGGCCGGCCCAGAGCAGGGGCAGCTCGAAGGCCCGGGCGCGGTTCATGCCAGGCGTAGGGTCGCCCGCCGCCAGGTCGGCTGGCGTGAAGACCCGCACGGGCCGGGGCAGCTCAACGCTCATGACCTCAGGGTGCCACTATCGGATGCGCCTTACGACGCTCCTTTTCGAACCGGCGGTGGGTTACTCCTTCGCGAGACGTCAGCATCGCACTGGTTCACCGCGCGTCAGCTTCGGCCAGCAGAGCGGCGGCTTGGCGCACCATGCTCTTCGCCTTGTCGACTGTGATGAGGTTCGGGGAGTAGTGCGCGGTGTCTTTGTCCGCCAGCAGGCGCCTGAGCTTGGTCGGCAGTGTGGCGTCGCGTAGCGCGACTTCGCCGAGCAGATCCGCCGCCTGACCATGGTCTTGGGATCGGCTCCACTTGCCGAGGCTGAGCCCGCAGATCGCATCGGTGGCAGCGATGCCAGATAGGACTGCCAGTGCGGCCGCGACGTGAGCCTCGCGGCGGTCTTCGCTGAGAACCAGTTCGGCAACCTCGAGAAACGCTCGCGCTTGGTCACGACGCGAGCGACACTCCGCGGCCGTGCACGTGACGATGCGGCCAGAGTGGCGGGGACTCACCGCAGTCTCCGAAGCAGGTCGACAAGGATCTCGCCGTGGAGGTGAACGTCCTCTGCGCGCCAGGAGTCAACCAAGGGGTCATCCGCGCGCGCCATCCTGTCCAAGGCAGCGGGGGCGAGATCGATGATCTGGGCGGCGTTGCCGGTCCACGCTCGGATGCGACGGTCAAGGCGGTCGACCTGTTCGAGCCAGGTGTCCTCGTCAAGCGTCGACGGCGCGTTCGGGCGAACGAGCAACACGTCGATGTCGCTCTCGCTATCAGCGTCCCCTCTGGCAAATGAGCCGAACAGGCCTGCGTGGAGCGGCTTGAGGTCCCAGGCTGCCACCTCCGCGCGGATGTTGCCGAGGATCTGGTCTCGGACCTGGGTCAACGCTTCGATATGCGGCACGGCGACGTGTTCACGGTTCAGTCGATAGACCGGGTAACGGGCAGGCGTCTCGACGAGCACCACTCCCTGCGTCACCAGGCGGGCCAACACTTTGCGAACTCCCTCATCGCTGCCGTGACCGAGGCGGCGGTGGACCTCCGCCGCCGTACATCCTGCGGTGGTCGCAGCGAGCACGTGCAGCACCCCGGCATCAAGGGTGGGGGTGACGGTAGCGAGCGGTAGGGACAGGTCCACCTCATCATGCTCCAACTATTGTTGGTCTGAGTCAACTATAGTTGGCATGGCTGTCGGGCCACTCGTCCCACGCGCTTGCTGTCGCGGGTCGCCGGGAGGAGGGTGGCTGACGACCCCGCCAACAAGGAGGAACCATGGCTGGTTTCGTGCAGATCATCGAGTTCAAGACCACCCGCATCGACGAGGTGAAGGCGCTGGGAGAAGAGCTGCGGAGCCAGGCCGAGCCCGGACCCGTGCTTCGGGGGACGTTCACCGCCGACCGAGACCGCCCCGACACCTACCTCAACATCATCGAGTTCGAGTCCCACGAGTCCGCGATGGAGAACTCCAACCGACCGGAGACCTCGACCTTCGCCTCGCGGATGGCAGAGTTGTGCGACGGTCCTCCAACCTTCTACAACCTCGACGTGATGGACACCTGGCCCGGCTGACCAGCCCGGAGCAGCGGGTAAAGAATTCCGCGAATCCGCACGCACCCATCGCTGAGGTTGCAAAACTTCGGCCTCGCTCGCGCGGCCGATGGTGATCCGCGCCTATAGGGAGGGATCCCGGCATGCGTCGCTGGTTGTCATCGCTACTGGTTACGGTTCTGGCGTGCTGCGTCTGGGCCGGTGCGCCACTCGGGGAGGTTGACGCGGCGAACACGGTGGCGGCTCAACAAGCACCGAGGCTGACCGTCTCCAAGACGCGCGTTGACGTGGGCGACCGAGTCGCATTCAAGGGCTCGTTGGGTCGCTCCGCCCGAGGCTCGACCGTCGTCCTGCAACGCCAGCGCCGCGGCAACTGGATCAAGGTGATCTCCCGGCGCGCGGACAGTCAGGGTGCGTTCTCCATTCGCACGGCGGTCAGCAAGCCAGGGAAGAACCCGTACCGGGTGACGACGGTCCGAGGTCCGTCCAACACAGTCATCGTGCGCGCCTTCCGGTGGCTCTACTTCGCGAACTTCGATGTCGACACCGTCCAGGGGAGCCCGGACGGAGTCGGCACGGCCACCATCGCCGGGGGGTCATACCCCAGAAGCTTCGGAGTGGACGCCGGATACACCTCCGTCGAGCAGAAGCTGTCGTACCTGCTCAACCGTAAATGCCTACGCTTCAAAGCCTTTGTCGGACCATCCATGGCGAGCACGTGGGACGGCGGGGTGGGCACAATGTCGGTGTATGCCGACGGTGCCTCCCGATACTCCGCGTCCCTTGCCTACGCGCAAGGCCAAGCAGTGGACCTGAGCATGAGAGGCGTCGGGGTTATCGAGTTTCGCGTCCTCAACACCGGCGGCAGTGAGTACGTGGGGGTGTACGGCACCGCCCGCGTCTACTGCTCCTTCTGATCAGGATCCTCGTCGTCGGGCCACTCGATGTCGGAGACGAGCCACTCGCCGTCGACGCGGCTCAGGTCGAACGTCGCGGAGAACTCGTCCTCGTCGGGCACGTTCTCGTCGGTGCCGTCGTAGTAGTGCGTGCCCTCGACCTTGATGGTCGCCCGGTCGCCGTCTTCCTCGACGCTGACGACGTCGTACTCCGCCGAGTAGTCGGGGAACGACGCGCACACCCCGCCCTCGTCGCCGGAGTCGATCTCGTCCTGGACCAGCTGCTTGACCGATCCGGTCATCCGATCGATCGCCTCCTCACAGGTCCGGGCCTCGAACCACTCCTCGAGGCCCTTCTCCGGCGTCTCGCCGCGGAGCATGAACCACCACACCCCGACCCCGACGACCAGGAGCAGCGCCACCGCACCCCCGATCAGGACCGGCAGGCGCCGCCGGCCGTCCGACGAGGCCTGAGGGGGTGGCGCGGTGATGGGCGACGGGGCCGGCGGAGGGGCGTCCGGCGGGTCGGCAGGAGGAGGCGGCGTGACGACGCGGGTGGGCGTCAGCACGGGGCTGGCGGGGTCGGGCACGGACGCCGGCGGGGTCGGCGGGCCGGGTGTGGTCTCGAAGGAGCGCAGCACGTCCTCGTCGATCCGGCCGACGGCGTACCCCAGCAGCGCGGTCGCCCGCAGGGACCGGCGCGCGTCGTCCGAGCCCCGCTCGCGGGCGAGCGCCAGCCCGGCCTCGTTGACGGCGGCGCGCGGGTCGCTGCCCTGGTCGAGCAGCGCGATGAGGCGGCGTACGGCGTCGAGGCGGACCGCGTCGACCAGGACGTTGCGGTCGCCGGGGCTGATCTCCTCGTCGGTCAGGTAGTCGTCGAGGGCAGCGCGGAACTCACCGGGATCGGCGAGCACCTCCGCGCCCCGGGCGTCGATCAGCTCCGCGAGGCGGGCCTGCAGCGTCATGGCGGCCCACTGTATTGGCGACGGCGGGCCGGCGGCTACGGATCACGGGTACTGCAGCCCGACCGTCTCCTCGCTCAGCTCCCACAGGCGGCGGGCGGCGACCTCGTCGCGAGCCAGTCGGCTGCGGCCGACGATCCGCGGCGCCCCGGCCATCTGCCGGAATCCGCTCGGACCGACGTACGTGTTGCCCGGCAGGTCGTCCGTCGCGGCCATCAGGGTCGGCCAGGCGCCGGCGGCGGCCGACTGCGAGACCGCCTTGATCGTGGCGTCGAGGATGCTGGCGATGCCGCCGCTCGCCCGGCCGTACTGGCCGTTGGCGGCCAGGTGGGTGCCGGCGAAGCCGGGGTGCGCCGCGAGGGCCGTCACCGGCTCGTCCGCCGCCCGCACCCGCCGGTCGAGCTCGCTGGTGAAGAGCAGGTTGGCGAGCTTGGTCTGGCCGTAGACCGGCCACCGGAAGTAGCGGCCGCTCTGCCTCTTCGGGTCCCCGAGCGGCGCGCTGCGGGCCGTGGTGTGCATCAGCGAGGACACCGTCACGACGCGGCCGTCGCCGCTCGCGACCAGCTGCGGCAGCAGCAGGCCGGTGAACAGGAACGGTCCGAAGTGGTTGGTGGCCATCTGCAGCTCGAGGTCGTCCTCGGTGCGGGAGTACGACGGCGCCATCACCCCTGCGTTGTTGACGAGCACGTCGATCGCGCCGAACCGAGCTGCAGCCGCGGCCGCGCTCCGCACGGAGGCGAGGCTGGCGAGGTCGAGCTGCAGCGTCTCCAGCTGTGCGTCCGGCACCTGCTCGCAGATCGCCTCGACGGTGGCCTCGACCTTGGCCGGCGTACGGCCGGCGAGCACGACCCGCGCTCCCCTGCGGGCCAGCTCCAGCGCGGTGTGGTGGCCGAGCCCGCCGATCGTCGGGCCGGTCACGACGACCGTCCGGCCGCTCTGGTCGGGGATCCGCTCGAGGTCCCAGGGCTTCCCTGACGCGCCCATCACGGGGTGGTCCCCAGCTTCGCGACGATGGCGGCCCCCAGCTCGGCATCGCCCTCGATCTTCACCGCACCCGGCGGGGTCTCCCGGCGACCGCCGGCGAGCACGATGAACGACTCCCGGTCCATCGCCAGCCGCACGGTCGGCTCGGCCGGCACGGCGGCCAGCCGCCGGCCCCGACCGGTCTCGTCGACCTCGACTGCCACGACCGGGCTGCCCGAGACCTCCAGCACGGCAGTCGTGCCGGTCGGGGGCCTGACCTTCTTGCCGACGACGTACCCGAACGACTCCGCGAGGTAGTCGGTCGAGTGCTGGGCGGCAGCACTGTCCATCCCGCCCGGCAGTCCCACGGCACGGCGTACGTCCTGCTCGTGCATCCACACGTCCAGCGGCCGGTTGCGGAGCAGGGTCTGCTGGTTCCAGCCGATCATCCCGAAGAGACCCGGCGCCGGCGCTGCCGGATCGGTCGGCGGGTCGGCGAGGAGGCTCGCGTGCCGGGTCGCCGTCCGCTCCCTGATCTCCGCGACGATCGAGGCGGGCTCGCGGTCGCGCCGCGTCACCACGCCGATCTCGGTGAACTGGCTCATCGGGCTGGCCACGTGCGGCGGGTCGCCGATGTCGGCCTGCTCGTCCGGTCCCCCGCCCAGCAGGCTCTCCAGGTGGGCGGTGTGGGACGCGACCGCCTTCACGTCCCAGCCGGCGAGGTCCGTGGGCAGCGCCCACGCCTCCGCCGGGAGGCTGTCGAGCAGGGCGGTGAAGTCACCGACCGCCTGCCACCAGGTCTCGACGTACGTCGCCAACCGCTCGGCATCACTCATGCCCGCGATCGTAACGAGCGCTCAGCGGCGCTTCACCCGGACGTCCACGCGCACCGGCAGGTCGCCGTACGTCGCGGCGATCTCGTCGCGCACCCGGTGCCGCGCCCGCTTCGCGGTGCCGGCCGGCAGGTGGACCAGGGCCAGGGACTCGACGTGGCGGTCGTTCGCGACCTCCTGCGTCATCACCTGGATGTAGACGCGCTCGTGCACGGCGGCGACCTCCGCACCGGCGTACGCCGCCTCCTCCACGTCGGCGGCATCGGCCTCGGACTCGAAGGTCCGCAGGTCCAGCTCGTCGCCGGTGTAGCGCACGGTCAGGTTGCCCTCCTCGTCGGCGTGAGCGTCGGTCAGGCCCTCGTACGCCGTGCTGAAGACCGCCGCCACCTCCGCCGGGGACGCCTCCTCGTTCATGACGACCTCGAGGTTCACGTCGGCCGGGTCGAGGACCTCCGGCTCGTCGTAGTGCAGGGTGGCGTCCTCGACACCCGGGAGCGCGCCCAGCGCGTCGCGCAAGAAACCCGCCTCCTCGCTGCGGTCCTCAGCCGGGTCGCAGGCGGAGAACAAGGCGGCGACGACGGCGATGCCGGCGATGGCCGGGATCCGGTTGCTCATGACCCCAGCGTGGCGAGCCCGGCCCCGCAGCGCCTGAGCACGGCTACTCAGATCACTGCGTCAGGTAGCGGGCCACGCTCGGGACGTCGTCGGTGAACCGCAGCAGCGCGCCGTAGAGCACCCGGTGGGCGCGCGGGCCGCGACCGCCGGCCACGAACGGAGGGGTGGGCGGGATCGTCGTACCGTCGCGGACCCAGCCGTGGAAGTACATCAGCGGCTTGCCGCCGACCTCGACGACGTCGGCCCCGCCCGGCCCGCACAGCCCGCCCGTCGTCGCCCGGGACAGCAGCACCCGGCGGGGCCGGGTGGGCCACGTGGCGAGGTCGGTCGACCGCCGCCAGACCGTGCGATAGCTGCACTTCGACCACACGTCCTCGGACGTGAGCAGGTGGTAGAAGCCGTTGCGCTGCAGCACGACCGGGTTCTCCATCACCCAGTCGGCGCGCACCAGCTCGCTGCTCGTCGCGCCCGGTGCCGGCCCGAGACCGCGAGCCGCGAGCGGGAGGAGCCGGATCGAGGAGGGGACGCCGTCGGTCTTGTAGAGGAGGTACGGCGTGCCGTCCGCGTCGCGGAAGTACGACGGGTCGATCACGCCCCGGCGCGGCACCCCCGGCTCGCTCGGCACCGTGTCCCACGCGACCGGCGTCTCCGCCCGGCGGTGGCACACCAGCGGCCGCGCGTCGACGGGCCGGAAGGCGCCGTACGCCGTCGACGCGGTCGCCATGCCGATGCACCGACGCCCCTTGCCGAGACCCTTGACCCGCGCGGCGTAGTAGAGGACCCACCGACCGTCGATCCGGGCCAGGTCGGCGGCCCACACCTCGTCCTCGACCGCCCAGCGCGGCAGCCGCCGGAGGGCCGGGCCGATCCACCGCCAGCCCTGCCCCGGGTCCCAACGCGCCCGCCGCACCAGGGGGCCGGTCGTCACGAGGACCCGGCCGTTCGCGGTCTCGACGACGCTCGGGTCGCCCGACTTCTCGGTGGTGATGATCGGGTCGGGGTAGGGCGCGGCCGCCGCTTCTGCGGGGGTCGCCGCCCACGCCGCCCACGCCGTCCACACCGTGGCGGTCAGCAGCGCTGCGACGAGGAGACGGAGGCAGCGCACGCGGCGGACTCTAGATCAGGACACGGCGAGCATGAGGGCGATCGCCAACATCGTCAGACCGATGAGCACGTCGAGGACCTGCCACGCGCGGGGCGTCGCGAGGAGCCGCTGGCCGGCGCCGGCGCCGTACCCGAGGCCGGTGAACCACAGCACGCTCCCCGCCGCGGCGCCGGCCGCGAACCACCAGCGGCCGCTGTCGCCGTGCTGGTTCGCGATCGAGCCGACGAGCAGCACGGTGTCGAGGTAGACGTGCGGGTTGAGGTAGGTCAGCGCGAGCGCCCGCCCGACCGCCGACCGCCGGGAGGGCGCACCGGCGCGAGCGGCCTCGAGGGTCTCGGGGCGGCGCGCGCGGCGGAGCGAGAGGACGCCGTACGTCGCGAGGAAGGCGACGCCGAGCCACCGCACGACCTCGAGCACCCACCCCGCGTGCTCGACGATCGAGCCGATGCCGGTGACGCCGGCGACGATGAGGACCGCGTCGGAGACGGCGCAGACGGCGACGACCGGGCCGACGTACTGACGGGCGAGGCCCTGGCGCAGCACGAACGCGTTCTGCGCGCCGATCGCCACGATCAGCGCCAGACCGGTGAGCAGGCCTGCGGCCGCGGCGGTAGTCACATCGTCGACGGTAGGCATCACCCACTCTTCAGACCAGCGAATGTTTCTAGGTATCCATTAGCATTGCTTCATGACGCCACAGCCTGCCCAGCTCGAGGCGCTGGTCGCCATCGCCGACCACGGCTCGTTCGAGGCGGCCGCGCGGGTGCTGCACGTGACCGCCAGCGCGATCAGCCAGCGGATCCGTGCGCTCGAGACGATCGCCGGCCAGGTCCTCGTCAGCCGTACGACGCCGTGCCACCCGACGTCCGCGGGCGCGGCGTACGTGCGACTCGGTCGCCAGACGCGACTCCTGTACGACGAGGCCCGGCTCGAGGTCGACGACACCGAGCACGTCGTCAGCCTCCCCGTGGCCGTCAACGCGGACTCGCTCGCGACCTGGTTCCGCGACGTGCTCTCCGCCGCCGCCGGCTGGCAGGGCGTGGCGCTGCGGCTCCGGGTCGAGGACCAGGCCTACTCCGCCGGCCTGCTGCGCAGCGGCGACGCCCTCGCCGCCGTGACCAGCGAGCCGACTCCCGTCCAGGGCTGCGCGGTCGAGCCGGTCGGAGTCCTCCGGTACGGCGCCGCCGCGTCGCGCGCGTTCGTCGAGCGCTGGCGCCGCGGGCGGAGCATGGACTGGGAGCGGATGCCGGTCCTCGTCTTCAACGAGAAGGACGCGCTGCAGCACGACCTGCTCGCCGCCCGCGGCGTCACCCCGCGCACGGTCCACCAGGTGCCGACCTCGACCGACTTCCACGAGGCCGTACGCCGTGGCCTGGGCTGGTGCCTGTTGCCGGAGCCGCAGCTGCTGCCCGACCTGGAAGCCGGCCGCCTCGTCCGGCTCCCCGGCCGCGACCACGTCGACGTACCGCTCCATTGGCAGCGCTGGCGCCTCGACTCCCCCGCCCTCGCCCGGCTCACCGACGCCGTCCACGCCGCGGCTCGCACCCACCTCCGCCGCGCCGAAATGCGACGTACCTGACCTACTTGTCGCGAATTTGGAAAATCACGACAGGTAGGTCAGGTACGACGGGTGGATCAGGTCAGAACGCGGCCTCGTCGAGGTCCATGATCGCGAGGTCGGTCGTCTGGGCGATCGCGACCTCGGCGCTGATCTTCGGGAGCACCTCGGCGGCGAAGAACTGCGCCGCCGCCACCTTGCCCTCGTAGAACGCCTTGTCGGCGCTTCCCGGGCCAGCGTCGCCGGAGGAGAGAGCGGCCAGGGCCACCTCCGCGCTGCGCAGCAGCAGCCACGCGACGACGACGTCACCGAGCGTCATCAGCAGGCGGCTGGTGTTGAGGCCGACCTTGTAGATGTTGCACAGGTCTCCGCCGGAGTTGACGTCGGCGCTCATCAGGTGGTTGACCAGGTGGCCGACCAGCGAGTTGGCGTCGTCGAGCGCCTTGCCGAGCAGCGCGCGCTCGTTCTTGAGCTGTGCGTTGCCGCCCTCGTCGTCGACGAACCCCTTGATCTCGCCGGCGAGGGCGCCGAGGGCCGTGCCGCCGTCCTTGACGATCTTGCGGAAGAAGAAGTCCATCCCCTGGATCGCCGTGGTGCCCTCGTAGAGGGTGTCGATCTTCGCGTCGCGGACGTACTGCTCGATCGGGTACTCCTGCAGGAAGCCGGAGCCACCGAGGGTCTGCAGCGACTCGGTGCCGAGCAGCGTCCACGAGCGCTCCGAGCCGTAGCCCTTCACGATCGGGAGCAGCAGGTCGTTGAGCGCCGCGGCCAGCTTGTACTCCTCGCTGCCCTTCTCGGCCAGCTGGACCCGGTCCTGCACGGCGGCCGTGTAGAGGACCAGCGAGCGCATGCCCTCGGCGTACGACTTCTGGGTCATCAGCGACCGGCGTACGTCGGGGTGGTGGGTGATCGTCACCTTCGGCGCCGTCTTGTCGGACGCCTGGGTGAGGTCGGGGCCCTGGACGCGCTCCTTGGCGTACTCGAGCGCGTTGAGGTAGCCGGTCGAGAGGGTGGAGATGGCCTTGGTGCCGACCATCATCCGGGCGTTCTCGATGACGTCGAACATCTGGGCGATGCCGTCGTGCACCTCGCCGAGCAGCCAGCCCTTCGCGGGCTCGCCGCCGCCGATCTGCGGGTCGCCGAAGGTGAGCTCGCAGGTGTTGGACACCTTGATGCCCATCTTGTGCTCCACGTTGGTGACGTAGGCGCCGTTGCGCTCACCGGTCAGCTCACCGGTCTCGAGGTCGAAGTGGTACTTCGGCACAAGGAAGAGCGACAGGCCCTTCGTGCCGGGGCCACCGATGCCGTCGATGCCCTCGGGGCGGGCCAGCACCAGGTGCATGATGTTCTCCTGGAGGTCCGACTCGGCGCTGGTGATGAAGCGCTTCACGCCGGTGATGTTCCAGGAGCCGTCGTCGTTGAGGGTGGCCTTGGCCCGGCCGGCACCCACGTCGGAGCCGGCGTCGGGCTCGGTGAGCACCATGGTCGCGCCCCACTGGCGCTCGACCATGAGCTCGGCGATCTTCTGGTCGCGCTCGGTGCCGTTCTCGTAGACGACCTTGCCGAAGAACGGGCCGGCGCCGTACATCCAGACCGGGGTGTTGGCACCCAGGATCAGCTCGGCCGTCGCCCACACCAGCGACGAGGGCGCCTCGGTGCCGCCGATCTCGGCGGGGATGCCGAGGCTCCAGAAGCCGGCCTCCATCCAGGCGTCATAGCTCTTCTTGAGCGACGCCGGCACGGGCGCGGTGTTGGTCTTCGGGTCGAAGACCGGCGGGTTGCGGTCGCCGTCCTCGAACGACGCCGCAAGGTCCTCGCGGCTGATCCGGTCGACCTCGGCCAGGATCTCCTTGGCGGTGTCGACGTCCATCTCGTCGAACGGCCCGACGCCCAGGATCTCCTGGCGTCCGAGCAGCTCGAACAGGTTGAAGTGGATGTCGCGCAGGTTGCTCTTGTAGTGGCTCACGGTCCTACCGTTTCTTCGCTGATAACAGGAGGCGGGCGAGCAGCCAGGGTTCGGCTACTCGCGAGTAACTTAATGATACGTGGGGTGCTTGCAGCGGGCAAGCGCCGACCCAAGTGAAGTGACTCGATCGACAAATCTGAGACACTGGACCCATGCGAGTTTCCGCCAAGTCCGACTACGCGCTGCGCGCCCTGATCGAGATGGCGGGACGCAGCGACGGGCGGGCGGTCAGCGCCGAGGAGCTGGGTCGCCTCCAGGACATCCCGCACGGATTCCTCCAGGCGATCCTCGCGGACCTGCGCCGCTCCGGCGTCGTGATGTCGCAGCGCGGCCAGTCAGGCGGGTGGCGGATGGGCCGCCCCGCGTCCGAGGTCTCCGTCGCCGACGTGATCCGGGCGGTCGACGGTCCGCTGGTCTCGGTCTACGGCCTCCGCCCGGAAGCGGTCAGCTACAACGAGTCGGCCGACGTGCTCCAGCACGTCTGGATCGCCGCCCGGAGCTCGCTGCGCGAGGTCTTCGAGGAGGTCTCGATCCAGCAGCTCGCCGATGCCGAGCTGCCCGCGGCTGTGACCAAGCGCACCGCCGACGAGGACGCCTGGAAGGCGCACTAGGGCCGTCCGATGGCCCGGCTCAGGCGACGCTGCTGAGCCTCCGCTTCAGCTTCCTGCGCTTCCGGTCGCTCTCCTCGCGCCACCGCTCGAGGCTCTGGTTGCGGCGGGCGAGGCGCTCGATCTCGCGGCGCGCCTCGTCCAACGATCCGACCGGCCGGGCGCCGACCGGGTCCGGGACCTCGTCGAGCCGGAGCGACGCCGTACCGAAGCCGGCGGCCTTGCCGAAGGCCTCCCACGCCCGCTTGGGCGTCAGCTCGTCGAGCCGTACGACGTGCAGCCGCTCCGGCTTGCGCACCGCTGCGCCCCAGCGGGCCGCGATCTCGTCGAGCTCGCCGGCGTCGTCGGCGGCTCCTGCCATCAGGACGACGTTGACCTGCCGTCCCGCCAACCCGTCCAGCAGGAGGTCGATCTCCGGCCGGCTCGCCGTCGCCATCAACGGCAGGCTGAGCGCGACGGTCTGCCTGCTGTCCGCGACCCGCCGGCACAGCCCCGCCCACTGGCCCTCGACCTCCTTGCGCGCGAAGCCCCAGGCCTTGTGCTCGCGCAGGATCTCGAGGGCGGCGAGGAACGACTCCTCCGCCGACCGAGCCGGTACGTCGACGCCGAGCTCGACGAGCGCGTCGCGGTGGTGCACGAGCGCGGCTTCGACGATGTCTCCGGCGCCCGGCATCCCGACGTGCAGGAACACCTTCAGCTTCTTGGCCATGCCGCCAGGGTGGAGCACCGACCTGACCGGCTCGTGAACGACGTCCGACGCCGGCGCGACCTGCCGGGGAACCACGCTTGCGACGCTCGTCACTAGAACGTGTTCTTGTTTTCGTCGTACGATCGCGCCATGATCACCTCCGACGCCATCGTGTGGAACGCACCCGACGACCCGCACCCGGCCCGCGCCGCGTCGCAGCGCTCCTACTCCGCCGTCGCCAAGGGCGACCTCGCCGAGTGGCTGACCGTCTACGCCGAGGACTGCCTGCTCGAGGACCCCGTCGGCCGGTCGATGTTCGACCCCGAGGGCACCGGCCACCGCGGCCACGCCGGGATCTCCGCCTTCTGGGAGAAGGCGATCGCCCCTATCGAGACGTTCGAGTTCGAGATCAACGACTCCTTCGCGAACCCCGAGAGCAACACCTGCGCCAACATCGGCCGGATCAGGACCTCGTTCCCCGACGGCAGCTACACCGTCACCGACCTGATCATGGTGTACGTCGTCGACGACGACGGCCGCGTGCAGTCGATGAAGGCGTTCTGGGAGCCGGACCGGACGATGGCGAGCTTCACCAAGCCCTGATCGCCGACTCCCGCTGGGCGCGGGTGTAACACTCGCACGGTGATCGGCGAAGAACGGTCGTGAACCAGATCAGGGACGACGAGGTCCCCCTCATCGGCCGTGACCCGGATCTGCTCGAGGTCTTCTACCGCGAGCACTGCGCGGCGGTGAGGGCGTTCTTCGCCCGTCGCGTCGACGATCCGCACCAGGTCGCCGACCTCACCGCCGACACCTTCCTCGCGGCGATGACGGGCGCGGCGGGCTACCGACCCGACCGGGGCCGCCCGGTCGCCTGGCTGATGGGCGTCGCCCGCAACACGCTGGCCGAGGCGGCCCGGCGCCAGGCCCGCCGCCTTCGGGCGGAGAGCCGGATCCGGGGACGGCGGCTGCTGGACGAGGACTCGCTCGCCCGGATGGAGGAACGCATCACAGCCGAGCGACAGACACGAGCGCTGTACGACGGCCTCGGCCGGCTGCCCGGTCGGGACCGGATGTTGATGGAGCTGGTCGCTGTGGACGGGATGCCCGTCGCCGAAGCCGCGGCGCAGCTGGGGATGAAGCCGGGGACCGCGCGGGTCCGGCTCCACCGCAGCCGCGCCCGGCTCCAGCAGCACCTCGACCACCAGTCCCCGACAGATTGCGCGGAGGGCGCGGCTGCTGCCGTCCTCGCGCAGGAGGCATGACCATGCACGACACAGACCGGGACAACACCGGATTCGACTCCTTCGACCGAGCGCTCCTCACCGAGCTGCGCCAGGTCGCCGCCGAGGGTGCGCCCGCCCCGGTCCGACGTACTCGCAAGCGCTGGGCGCTCTCCGCAGCCGGTCTCGCCGCTGCCGGCGCGACCGCGGTGGGCTTCACCACCCTCGGCTCGTCGTCCGCCTACGCGGTCGACGAGACAGACAGCGGCGACATCGTCATCACCATCCACGAGCTCGACGACGCCAGCGGGCTCGAGGACGCTCTCGCCGACCACGGCATCGAGGCCGAGGTGGACTACGACGCCGACGGCTTCGGGAGCGAACCCGAGACCGACGATCTCGAGCTGCCGGACGGCGCAGAGGTCGACCAGGCCGTGCCCGGCGTGCCCCCCACCGACGGCCCGTGCGGAGGCTTCGACGACATGCCGTTCACCACCGCGCTGAACAGCGACGACTACGTCATCACGATCCCGGCCGACTCGGTGCTGCTGGACAGCGACACCGTGCTGCGGATCACGACGGCCGGCGACGTCGACGCCCAGGCCGCGGGGCTCGAGGTCGCCTACTCCGTCGGCGACGTCGACTGCGGCTTCGGGACGGCCTCGATGGGCGTCATCGCCGACTGACTCCCGGCAGTACCGCGGACGTCATACGCCTCGCACCGTCGAAGGTGCGAGGCGTATGACGTTGTTGGTCAGGTGATCTGCTCGGCCATCCAGCTGACGAGCGGCCGCAGCTTGCGCCAGTCGTCGCGGACCCGGTCCAGCAGCTCCTCGGTGTGGACGAACGGCTCGAAGCCGTACTTCTTCATCCCCAGCAGCGACTTGTGGCGCAGCAGGTCGATCCGCGGGTGGTCCTTGTCATAGCCACGCGGCGAGGTCTTGAGCTGCTCGCCCCCGATCTCGAAGCCACCGCGCAACAGGTCGCGGACGATCCGCTCGAGCACCTTGCCGGTCCGCTCCTCCGCCATCCCCTCGCGGATCAACGCCAGCTCCGGGCCCGACGCGTGGTAGGTGCCACCGCCGACCCGCACGCCGGCAGCCGAGACCTCCACGTAGTACCCGGTCGAGGGCGCGACCCCGACGAAGGCTCCCTGGTGGGTCTTGTACGGCGTCTTGTCCTTCGCGAACCGCACGTCCCGGTACGGCCGGAACACCTTGGCGTCGCCGAACTCGCGCGCCAGCGCATCGGTCAGCGCCACCATCGGCGCCCGCACCTGCTCGTCGTACACGGGCTTGTGGGCGTCCCAGAACGACTTGGTGTTGTCGACCTCGAGGTCGTCGTAGAAGTCGAGCGCGGCGACGGGGAAACCGGTGAACTCCACGCCCCGCAGGGTAGTCGGCCGGCAGACGACGAAGCCGACGTAGGGAGCGGATGACGAGACTCGAACTCGCGACATCGACCTTGGGAAGGTCGCGCTCTACCAACTGAGCTACATCCGCATGCGCGGTCACCCGCGACTGCGCCGGAATGCTACCCGATGGGGAGCAGCCCCGGGCGCTTCGGCTCCACCCCGTCGCCCGACGACCGACCGGTGATCCGGCGACGGACCCACGGAGCCAGGTGGGAGCGCGCCCACTCGAGGTCGGCCTGGCGCTGCGCGCGGCGGGCGAGCACCGGCAGGTCCGGTACGGCGAGGGGTGCCAGGTCGTGCTCGACCCCGAGCCGGTCGAGGACCGCGATGGCGATCGCCTGGTGGCCGACGGGGTTGAGGTGGAGGCGGTCGACGTCCATGACCTCGGCGACCTTCCAGTCGCGCATCCGCCAGCAGTCGACGAGCGCCGCGTCGTGCTTCTCCGCGATCTCGCGCACCCACTCGTTGAAGATCGCGGTGCGGCCGCGGATCAGCTTCATCACCGGGTTCATGCCGGGGTCGGCGACGGTGAACATCACGACCCGCGCACCGGTGGCGGCCAGCCGGCCGACCGCCTCGTCGTACGCCGCTGCCAGGGCGTCGACGTCGACCTTCGGCCGGAGCACGTCGTTGCCGCCGCCGTGGATGGAGATCAGGTCCGGCGCCAGGTCGATCGCGGGGCCGACCTGCTGCTCGATGATGGCGGGCAGCTTGCGGCCGCGGATGGCGAGGTTCGCGTAGCCGAAGTCCGGCGACTGCCGCGCGAGCGCCTCGGCGACCCGGTCGGCCCAGCCGCGGCATCCGTTGGGGCGCGTGGGGTCGGCGTCGCCGACGCCCTCGGTGAAGGAGTCGCCGAGGGCGACGTACCGATGGAAGCTCATGGTTCGATTGTGCCCTTCACCCCGGCGATAGCGGATCCGACCCCGGTAGGGTGCCGCACGTGCTGCTGAGCGACCGCGACATCCTGACCGAGATCGACCAGGGACGGGTGGCGATGGACCCGTGGGACCCCGCGATGTTGCAGCCGTCGTCGATCGACGTCCGGCTCGACCGGTACTTCCGGGTGTTCGAGAACCACAAGTACCCCCACATCGACCCGGCCGCCGACCAGTCGGACCTGACCAGGATCGTCGAGCCGGAGGGCGACGACGCGTTCATCCTGCACCCGGGCGAGTTCGTGCTCGGGTCGACGTACGAGGTCGTCTCGCTGCCCGACGACATCGCCGCGCGGGTGGAGGGCAAGTCGTCGCTCGGCAGGCTCGGCCTGCTGACGCACGCCACCGCCGGCTTCGTCGACCCCGGCTTCTCCGGCCACGTCACCCTCGAGCTCGCGAACGTCGCGACGCTGCCGATCAAGCTCTACCCGGGCATGAAGATCGGCCAGTTCTGCTTCTTCCGGCTCTCCTCCGCCTCCGAGCACCCCTACGGCTCGGAGAAGTACGGGTCCCGCTACCAGGGCCAGCGCGGCCCGACTCCGTCGCGGTCCTACCAGAACTTCCACCGCACCCAGATCTGACGCTCTCTCGGAGGTTAGGCTAACCTAATCTCCGTGACTGTCACCCAGAACGCGTACGTCGCCAGCCTGCCGATGATCCTCGACGAGGTCGAGGTGCACCGCGTCGAGCGCGTCTCCCCGTCGTTCGTCCGGGTCGAGCTCGCCGGCCCCGGTCTCGCCGAGTGCGGCACGGACGGGCCGCTCTACGACCAGCGGATGAAGATCGTCTTCCCCAACGCGACCGGCAACCTGCCGTCGCTCGACGACATGGACGACTCCTGGTGGGACAGCTGGACGCAGCTCCCCGAGGAGGAGCGCGGCTCGATGCGCACCTACACGATCCGGGACCTGGCCGGCTCGGGGGCCGGGTCCCGGATCGTGGTGGACATCGTCGTGCACGACCCCGGGGTGCACTCCGGACCGGGCAACGCATGGGCGCTCCACGCCGCCCCCGGCGACCGGCTGGTCATCCTGGCGCCGCGCCGGGGGCACGACTTCGGTGGCATCGAGTGGTCCCCCGGTACGGCGAGCCGGCTGCTCCTCGTGGGCGACGAGACCGCCGTACCGGCGATCCGCGGCATCCTGCGCGACCTGCCGGCCGACGCCGCCGGCGCCGCCTTCCTCGAGGTGCCGACCGCCGACGACATCCAGCGCGACGTCACCGCGCCCGCCGGCGTCGAGGTGACCTGGATCCCCCGGGGCGACGCCCCGCGCGGCGCCAGCCTGCACGCAGCGGTCATCGCCTGGCTGACCGGCAGCGCCGAGCAGGCGCCGCAGGTCGGCGACGACGAGATCGACCCCGACCTGTGGGAGACGCCCGTCTACTCCTCCTCCGGCGAGGAGGTCGCCGAGGCCACGCAGGTGCCCGTCGACGACACCCCCCACGCCGGCCTCTACGCGTGGATCGCCGGCGAGTCCAAGGTCGTCACCGGCCTGCGCCGCCGGCTCGTCAACGACCTCGGCATCGACCGCGGCCAGGTCGCGTTCATGGGGTACTGGCGCGAGGGCGTCGCGATGCGCTCCTGACGGCGCCCGTCGTCGTCAGCACCCCCCGGCCTAGCGGCCCGGGAGGGTGATCAGGGAGCGGTGCCTTGGGCCGGTGTGGAGCGTGATCGGCAGGAGCGTGCCCGGGAGGTCGGGGATGGGCGCGAGCAGGTGCGGCACGTCGAATCCCTGCACCGAGAACCGGAGCCGGTGGCCGGGCCTGATCACCGCGGCCGTCGGGAAGATCTCGACGTCGACCGGCACGATCTCCCCGGCCGACACCTTGTCCTTCGAGGCCCGGGTGTACGGGTGCCACGGCTGGATCAGGTGTCCGTCGAGGTAGCGCGACTTCCGCCTGTTGAGGGCGCGCAACGAGATGACCTGCCACCCGCCGGGCAACCGGGTCACGGTGCCGTCCGGGGCGACGTCGGAGACGGCGACCGAGAGCAGGCCGTCGCCACCCATCGACGACACGTGGAGACGCGCGTTGATGGGGCCGCGGAACCTCATCGGTCGCTGCAGGGGCCCGGTCTGGAAGGTGAGCCCGGTGTAGTCGTTGACGTTGTTGTCGGTCAGGCACGGGCTCTCGGGCCAGATCTGGTTCATGATCCCGGCGGTCCACTGGTTGGCCGAGCGGCTGCACAGCCCGGACACCGGCAGCGGGAGCATCGTCGACTCACCGGCGACGCCACGACGCTTGCGGAGGCCGCCGTACTTGCCGCCCTGCATCGACGTGCCCGACAGCACCCGGGTGTGCACGCTGCGGCGCCGGTCGACCCAGGTGCGGGCGGTGCGCCAGCGGTCGGAGCCCTGCTCGAAGTAGGTCACCGGCGCGATCTCACCGAGCCGGCCGTCGCGGCCCTTCATCCAGTGGTCGAACCATCGCAGGTGGAGCTCCGGCAGCGTCCCGTACCCGGCGTCGGCGACGTCGGCGCCCGAGGAGCCCTCGAGGTGGTCCCACGGCCCAAAGATCATCTTCACCGGCGCCCCGTTGCGCTGGAGCTCCTCGAAGATCATCGGCGTGCCCCGCTGGAAGAGGTCGAACTCGCCGCCGACGAGGAACGTCGGGACGGTCACGTCGTCGATGTACTCGATCGCCGACCGCTCGCGGTAGAACGGCCCGTCGTACGCCGGGTCCTGGCCGAGCAGAGCCTTCAGGGCGAGCGTCAGGGTGAACGTGCCGCCACCGATCAGGTGGTCGAGGAGTACGCCGATGGCCGAGCCCGGGTCGCTCCCGAGGTACGCCGGCGGCACCAGGCCGGCGCCGTTGACGAGGCCCAGCCACAGCGGGATGAACCCGACGTCGATCTGGCCACCGGAGGCGACGACGTCGCGGTAGACGTCGGCGCCCGGCACCTGCGGGAAGATCGCCTTGAGGCCCGGCGGGTGGTGGCCGGCCGCCATCAGCTGGCTGATGCCCATGTAGGACGGGCCGATCATGCCGACCTTGCCGTTGCTCCACGGCTGCCGGTGCGCCCAGCCGACGATCTTGCCGGCGTCCTTGTTCTCCCGCGCGCTGAACGCACCCCACGTGCCGCCGGAGCTGCCCGTGCCGCGGGCGTCGACGACGAGGTAGGCGTAGCCGCGCTGGATGAGGAACCCCGCACCGCCCCCGGCGAGGCCACCGCCTCCGCCGGCGACGAGCGTCTTGTTGTAGGCGGTGATCATCACGATCACCGGGAGCTTCCTGGCGATCGCCTCGCCCTGCGCGTTCGCGGGCCGGACCAGGTCGCCGCGCAGGACGACGCCGTCGTCCATCCGGATCGGGATGTCGGTGGTCTTCACGGTCCCGGGGTACTGCTCCGGGCGCACCCGCCACTTGCTCGCTGTTGGCGGGGCGGATGGGGTGGCGGCCGGGGTGGCGGCGGGAGTGGCGGGGGCGACTGCCGGGGAGGCGACCTGTGCTGTCGACGGGCGGGCGGGAGACGCCCCCGCGGCGGCCGGAGCGACGAGGCCGGCGGCGACGACCGCGGACAGTGAGGCGACGGCGGTGATCGCGGAGAGCGCGCGGTGGCGCACGGCGTGGTTCATGGGGCTCCCTCGGTTTCCCGATCCAACGACAAGTCAGCTGCATGGTTATTGCGGGAGCGACTTTGCCATGAGGGCGGGCCGGATGGTCGGAGCGTCCACCCGGGCATCGATGGGAGCGAAGGTCCGCAGGCTGTCGTCACGTCCGCCGAGCCTGTCGAAGCGTCTCGACAAGCTCGGCGGGCTCGGCGGGCGTGGCGGGCGTGGCGGGCGTGGCGGCGGGGTGGGTCAGAGGGTGTCGAGGCCCGCTCGGCGGGCGCGGCGAGCGGCCTTCGTGCGGGCCGTGACCCTACGGCGATCGGCGCGCGCGATCCGCTCGGCGATCTCCTGACGCACCCGGAGCTCTGTCGTCGGTTCGATCATCGTCGGTACCTCCTCTCGCGGACTCGGTCTGGGTCCTGCCCTGCTTGACGTCATGCAAGGTGACGCCCGCGTTGCCCTGCTTGACGTCATGCAAGGTGACGCCCGAGTTGCCCTGCTTGACGTCACGCAGGTGGCCAATCAAGCATTCGCCACCGACATCGCCACCGGCCTGCTCGTGGTTGCTCAGGCGGGGACCAGGTGGACGTCGCCGGACACCGTCGTGGCACGGATCTCGACGAAGTCGGCGCCTGGCTCGGGCTCGCCGACGCCTTCCAGTCCCGACCTGACGGTGCCGCTCACGGTGCTGATGTCGGTCCACACCGGGGTGCCCGCCGGTACGCCGATCCGGACGTCGCCGGACGCTGCCTTGCTGGTGATCCGGCCCCTCGAGGCCTGCCGGATGAGGGTGTCGCCGGAGCCCGTCGTCATCGTCACGTCGGCCTCGGAGCACGCGATGTCGAGGTCACCGGAGCCGGTCTTCACCAGCACCGGGGCCGCCGCGCGCTCGACCCGGATGTCGCCGGATCCGGTCGAGATCGTCGTGGCGGCCTGGAGGACCTCGGCGACGAAGTCACCCGAGCCGCTCCGCACCCGCAGCTCTCCCGCGGCCGCGTCCAGGGTGACGTCGCCGGAGCCCGTGTCGATCGATCCGGGCCCGCTGACGCGCTCGAGGCTGACGTCGCCCGACCCGGACTTGACCTTGACGGCCGCGACCTGGCCGGACATCCGGACGTCGGCGCTGCCGCTCTTCGCGACGACGGAGCTGTCGGTCGGCACCACGATCTCCATGTCGAGGTCCAGGTCGCCGAAGCGGCCGCGCGTCTTGGGGGGGATCACGCTCACCTGGCCGCGGTCGTGCACCACCTGGACCTCGTCGGCGTGCTTGCCCTCGACCCGCACCTCGGTGCGGGCGACGTCCGACGCGGTGATGTCGATGTGACCGCTGCCGTTCTCGACGTAGAGCTGGACGGGTTCGGGGGTGTCGAAGGTGAAGTCAGGCATGGGGATGCTCCTGGAGTCGAAGGGAGATGGACAGGGAGGGTCAGAGCCAGCCGGTCACGCGACGGTTGCCGCGCTTGCCGAACGGGAAGTCGCCACCGAACGGCACGCTGGACAGGTCGACGTCGACATGGATCGCGTGGTCGCTGGTCGCGGCTCGCACGACGTTGACCAGCCAGGTGTTGAGGGACTGGCCGGCGGCGGCCGCTGCGTCCTCCGCCTTGGTCTTCACCGAGTCGGGGATCCGCAGCGTGATCCGCGCCAGTCCCTCCTCGACGTCGCCGGGTACCGGGGGGGCGGGCGGCGGAGGCGGAAGCGGCGGGGGCGGAGCGCTGGCCTGCGGGGCGTGGACCACGAAGTCGAGGTCCCGGCCGTCGAGTCGTACGTCGACGCTGCCCGCCGGCATCGCCGCCGTGATCTCGGAGGCGGCCTGGCTGATCGCCTCCATCAGGGCGAGCCGGGCCGAGGGGTCGAGCGCGTAGCCGAGGCGCTCGGCGGTCTGCCGCGCCTCCTCCCCCGCGCTCTCCGCAGCCGCGAGCAGGTCGCGCCGCAGGCTGTCGACGTACGGTGTGATGTCCATACGCACCACTATGATGTCATTCTGATGTCATGTCAAGTCATTGTGCTGTCACACGGCGTCACCCGTGCGCGTCGGCCCGGCGGACTGAGGTCGAGGCAGGTCCACCTGCCGGGCGGCTGAGTCACTCGAACAGGCGGCTGCTGTCGGCGGCGTAGATCCGACCGTCGTCATCGATCCAGAGCTCGACCAGTGAGGTGTCACGACAGGACCTCGCCCCGGGCCGGTCGATGCGGACGAGGTGGCTCGGCGCCAGGGATGCGAGGTCCGCCGACACCTGCCCCTTCCCCGTGAAGCAGGTCTGCGCCGGGGTCGGAACGCGCACGGTGGGGCCGTCGTACTGCCTCAGGACCTGGACCGCGGACTCCGGGCACGGGGCCGACATGAACCGCGGGCAGCGCAGCCGCCAGCTCGCGATCCTCGGCGCTTCGCCACCGTCGACAGAACCGAAGTCGTAGCCGCTCAGGAGGATCCGCACCTCGTCGGCGAACTCCGGCGCGCGGCCGTCACCTCGCGCCCAGGCGACGAACGACTCCGCGATGGCGTGGCGGTCGACCACGTCCGGGCCCCCATCCGGATCGGGCTCGAGGTACTCCAGGTGGAGCTCGACGCTGGCGATCCTCCAGTCCTCGGTCCAGCCGACCTCCACGACCGGGAGCGGAGGACAGAAGATGCCGTCGGTCGGCTCGTTGCCGAACACGTAGGAGGGCGCGTGGACCGGCAGGCCCTGGTCGTGGGGCAACGGGCACAGCGGCGAGGTCCGGTCTTCGACGGCGAGGAACCGGCGCGGTCCGGTGAGGGTCTCCACCAGAGCCGCCAGCGCCGAGTGGCAGTCACCCTCGGCGCACAGGACCCAGCTGTCCAGGTCCTCGGCCTCGGCGGCGGACAGGGTGGTCCACTCCCCCTCACCGCCCAGCCTGATCCCGACCTCGTCGGGGAAGTCCGGCGCCGGGCCGAGGCCGCGGGCGAACCGGACGAGGTCGAACACCTGCTGCCACCTGCCCGTCGGAGGCACGCACCGCGCGGCCGGCGACGGGCCGCCCGTGACCCTCACGAACACGTCGTCACCGGCCTCGAGCCGCGTGCCCGCGCCGGGCTCCGAGCTCAGCACGTAGCCCGGCGGCTGGTCACAGCTGTGGACGGGAATCACCTCGACCGCGGCGCCGCGGGTCCGGAGGAGCGCGACGGCCTCGTCCTCGGTGTAGCCGACCAGAGCCGGCATCTCGCCGTCGCCGTAGACGTGCTCCTGCTCGACCGGCTCGCGGTGCGTGTTCGCAGGCGGCGGGGTGGGGGGCGGGTCGTCGCCGGCCTGCTGGGCAACGAGGAACCCGCCTCCGATCGCGACGACCACCGCCGCGGCCGCGGCGAGCACCGGCCAGCGGCGGTGACCGGGCCCGGGCAGGCCGGTCAGCGTCATCGGCGCGGACTCGTCGACCTCGATCGTGGCTGCTGCCTTCGCCAGCAGCAGGCGGGCTTCGTCTTCAGTGGGCTCTGTCGTCATCGGTGGGCCTCCACGAGTGGGGCGAGAGCGGCGAGTGCACGGGAAGTACGGGACTTCACCGTGCCGGCAGCAACCCCGAGCGCGGCCGCCGCGTCGCGCTCGGAGAGGTCGGCGTAGAACCGCAGCACCAGCACCTCACGGTGCTCCGGCGACAGAGCCGCCAGCGCCCGTCGTACGGCGATGCCGCCTGCCCAATGATCGGCGTCCGTGTTCGTCGGACACTCCGGCAGGGTCTCGGTCGGCAGCTCGCCGTTCCAGCGCCGGGACCGGGCATCGGCGAGCGTGGTGACCAGCACCCGGTGCACATAGGCATCGGGATGGTCGGCACGAGCGACCCGCCGCCAGGACCGGTAGCACTTCAGCAACGCCGCCTGCACGACGTCCTCCGCGTCCGCCCGGGGGCACCCCAGCAGCACCGCGGTCCGCACGAGGCGGGCGCGGCGCTCGACGACGTACGTCGTGAAGTCCATGTTGTCGGCGGGCTCCTGGTCTCCGGGTCACCCTAGAGACCGGCGGGGCCCCGCGATCGGTTCCGCCGCGACGCACCGGATCCGTCCTTACTCATCGGTGAGTAAGCACGCTCGGCGTCGATCGGCACGCGGGGTATCGCGGCGTCACTCCGACGGCCGCTGAGCGATCGCCCCTGCTCCCGGCGGTAGCGCGAACGCGGTCCGGACCTGGCCGGTCGGCACCGCGTCCGTCGTGCTGAACACGACCTCGTCGGCTTCCACCTCCCACTCCCCGTCGCCGAGGTTGAGGTGGATCGCGAGCCGACCCCGCTCCACGGTGAGCCGGCGCTCGGCCTCGTCGACCGTGGCGCGACCGAAGCCCGGGTCGGTCAGCTCGGGGTGCTCGCGCCGCAGAGCGGCCAGCCGCTGGTAGCCGGCGAGCACCTCGGCGTGGTGCCCGCCCGACAGCTCCTCCCACTTCAAGCAGCTGGCCTCGAAGGTCGCGGGGTCCTGGGGGTCGAGCACCTCGTCGGGGTCCCAGCCCATCCGCTCGAACTCGGCCAGCCGCCCCTCGGCGGTGGCCTTCGCGAGCTCGGCCTCCGGGTGCGAGGTGAAGAACGCGAACGGCGTGCTCGCCGCCCACTCCTCCCCCTGGAAGAGCATCGGCGTGAAGGGCGACCCGAGGGTGAGCAGAGCACCGCACAGCAGCAGGCTCGGGTCGAGGTGCTCGGCGGTCCGGTCGCCGCGGGCCCGGTTGCCGATCTGGTCGTGGTTCTGCGCACAGACCACCAGCCGCCACGCCGGCATCCGCTGGGTGTCGACCGGCCGGCCGTGGTCGTGGCCGCGGAAGCTGGAGTGGGTGCCGTCGTGGAAGAACCCGCGGTCGAGCACCTTGGCGAGCGAGCCGAGCGGAGCGAAGTCGGCGTAGTAGCCGTCGGTCTCGCCGGTGAGCGCGACGTGGACGGCGTGGTGGAAGTCGTCGCTCCACTGCGCGTCGAGGCCGTAGCCGCCGCCCTCGCGCGGAGTCACCATCCGGGTGTCGTTGAGGTCGGACTCAGCGATCAGCGTGAGCGGCCGGTTCAGGTGGGCGGACAGCGACTCCACCTCGATCACGAGCTGCTCCAGCAGGTGGGTGTCGGACTCGTCCGCCAACGCATGCACGGCGTCGAGGCGCAGTCCGTCGACGTGGTAGTCGCGCAGCCACATCAGGGCGTTGTCGAGGATGAAGCGCCGCACCTCCGCCGATCCCTCCCCGTCGAGGTTGACCAGGTCGCCCCAGGTGTTGCGCCCCTGCTTGAGGTACGGACCGAACCGCGGCAGGTAGTTGCCCGACGGACCGAGGTGGTTGTAGACGACGTCCTGGATCACGCCGATCCCAGCGGCGTGGCAGGCATCGACGAGACGCTGATAGGCCGCGGGCCCGCCGTACGGCTCGTGGACCGCGGACCACAGGACGCCGTCGTAGCCCCAGTTGTAGGTGCCGTTGAACGCATTGACCGGCATCAGCTCGATGAACCCGACGCCGATCGAGGCCAGGTGGTCGAGCCGCTCCGCGACGCCGTCGAGCGTCCCCGAGGGGGTGAACGTCCCGACGTGCAGCTCGTAGATGGTCGCGCCGGCGAGCTGCCGACCGGTCCACCCCTCGTCGCTCCACCGGAAGGCGCGGTGGTCGAAGGTCGCCGACCGCTCGTGCACGCCGTCGGGCTGGCGACGCGACCGCGGGTCGGGCAACGGCAACTCGTCGTCGTCGACCAGGTAGCCATAGGGGGTCCCGTCCGGTACGACGCCCGGGTCCCCCTCGGGCACCCACCACCCGCCCGACCCGCGATCGGCCTCGGTCATCGCGAGCACGTCGTCCCCCAGGCTCAGCCGCACCCGCCTCGCGCGGGGCGCCCACACCGCGAAGGTCACAGGTCCTCCCGCACGAGCAGCGCGACCGGCAGGGTGTCGAGGAGCTCGCCGACGTCGGCGGCGGCGGGGCGACCGGTCAGGAGGTCCTGCCACCTGCCGGCGGGGAGCTCGAGCCGGGTGTCCCCCCACCCGGTGGCGGCGAGACCGACGGGCAGCCGGGTCACGACCGCGACCGCACCGCCGCGGTCGAACGCGAGCACGTGGCCGGCTGCGGTCCCCGTCGCCGGCACCGGGACGTAGTCGGTGAAGAGCTCGGGACGGTCGCGGCGCAACCGCAGCGCACTCCGCACGACCGCCAGCTTGGCGCGCCCGGTGTCGTCGAGGCGGACCGGCGCCTCGGGCGTGCTCGTGTAGGCCAGCAGGGAGGTCCGGAGGTCGTAGTCCACGGGCCGGCGGTTGTCCGGGTCGACGAGGCTCTGCTCCCACAGCTCGCTGCCCTGGTAGACGTCGGGCACGCCGGGGATCGTCAGGCTCAGCAGCTTGGCGGAGAGCGCGTTGCTCCACCCGGGGGCAGCCACCCGTGCGGCGGCATCCTCGATGATCGACCGCACGGCCTCGTCGTCGTACGCCGCGTCGACGAGGGCGTGCACCGCCTTCTCGTACGTCGGGTCGGGGTCGGTCCACGACGTGCGGTCGCCGGCCTCGCGCATCGCCTTCTGCGCGTAGCCGTGCAGCCGCTCGCGGGAGAGCGGCCAGGCCCCGACCGCCGCCTGCCAGAGCAGGTTGGCGAAGCCGGGGTCGGGTGCCGGTGCGGCAGCGAGCAGCCGGTCGACCGTCTCGGTCCACCAGACCGGGTCCTCGGCGAGCACGGCGATCCGCGCGCGCACGTCCTCGCTCCGCTTCGTGTCGTGGGTGCTGAGCGTGGTCATCGCCGCCGGCCTCCGCTGCTGCCGGCGCGTCATCGCCGCGTGGAACTCGTGGGGGGTCAGCGCGAAGTGGTCGGGGTCGGCGCCGACCTCGTTGAGCGACGTCAGCCGGCTCCAGCGGTAGAACGCGCGGTCCTCGACACCCTTGGCCATCACCATCCCGCTCGTCTGCTGGAACCGGAGCGACGGCGGTCGGACCCGGTCCTCGAGCAACGGCAGCACTCGGGCCAGGTCGAGGTGGGGGCGGTCGCGGCGCACGGCATCGGCCGCGAGCGTCAGGTCGTGGTGCCCGTCGGGAAGGTAGCTCCGGTAGACCGGGAACGCCGCGAGGAGCTCGACCAGCACCTCCTCGGCATCCGTCCCCCAGCCCTCCCGCGTCTCGACATCGGCGGCGACCTCGGCGGTCACATCGGTGTCGAGCTCGCGCACCAGCTCGCGGGCGATGCGGCGTACCTCCGCGTTGAGGATCGTCCGCGCGACGTGCCGCTTGTTGTCGCGGACCAGCTCCGTCCACGGCGGCACGCCGCCCCGCAGGCGCAGGTCGAGCTCGCCGAGCGGGTCCATGCCGGCGGGGTCGACGAGCACGCGGTCGATGAGGGCGAGCGCGTCGTACCCGGTGGTGCCGGCGGTCTGCCAGCGCTCGGGCAGCTCCTCCCCCCGCTCGAGGATCTTCTCGACCACGACCCAGGCCGAGTGGGTGAGGCCGGCGAGCTCGTCGAGGTACGCCGCGGGGTGGCGCAGGCCGTCCGGGTGGTCGACCCGCAGGCCGTCGACGAGGCCCTCGCGGAACCAGCGACCGATCTCCGCGTGGGTGGCCTCGAAGACGTCGCGGTCCTCGACCCGTACGCCGGCGAGCGTGTTGACCGAGAAGAAGCGACGGTAGTTGAGGCGCTGGTCGGCAGCCCGCCAGCTCACCAGCCGGTAGTGCTGCCGGTCGTGGACCGCCTGCGGGTCGCCCGCGCCGTGGCTGCCCTCGCTGCCCTCGCTGCCCGGGGCCAGGGGGAACCGGTGGTCGTGGTAGCCGAGCATGCCGTCGACGAGGTGCAGGTTGCCGATCGCGCCGTCCGCGCCGCCACCCTCGCCCAGGTCGTCGTCGCCGACGACGGGGACGAGGACCTTGCCGTCGCCCGCCGCCCAGTCGATGTCGAAGAAGTGCGCGAAGCGCGACTCGCGGCCGAGCCGCAGCACGTCCCACCACCACGGGTTGGTGGAGGGGATCTCGATCCCGACGTGGTTGGGGACGACGTCGACGACGATGCCCATCCCGCGGCGGTGGGCCTCCGCCGCGAGCCGCGCCAGCGCGTCCGGGCCACCGCGCGCGGGGTCGATGCGCGTGGGGTCGACGACGTCGTAGCCGTGGTCGCTGCCCGGGTGGGCCTCGAGGATCGGCGACAGGTAGAGCCACCCGACCCCGAGCTCGTCGAGGTAGGGCAGCACCTCGCGGGCCGCGTCGAGGTCGAACTCCTCGGTGATCTGCAGCCGGTAGGTGCTGCTCGGCACCCGCGTCGGCTCGTTCGTCACGGTCATCCCTCGGCGGCCATCGACGCGACGGAAGCGGCCGGACTGCTGTCGACCTCGGCGGGCTGCTCGTGCCACTGACAGAGTACGACGACGCTGCGGTGCGGGAGCTCGAAGGTGCTGCCGGCGCCCATCGCCGTCGCGGTGTCGCACTCGCCCGTCGTGTCGACGACGACCTGCCAGCGCTCGGCGTACTCGGCGTCGGGGAGGGTCATCGACACCGCGTCACCGCCGTTGAGCAGGATCAGGAAGTGGTCGTCCTTGATCGGCTGGCCACGGCGGTCACGGCCCTCGATCCCGTCGCCGTTGAGGTACATGCCGATCGCGCGCTGACCGCCGCGCCAGTCCTCCTCCTCCATCGGCCGACCCTCCGGGTGGAGCCAGACGATGTCGTTGAGGCGTCCGCCCTCGGTCGTGCGCACGCTCCTGCCGGTGAAGAACCGCTGCCGCCGCAGCGACGGGTGCTCGTGGCGCAGCCGGGAGAGCTCGGCGACGAACTCCATGAGCGGGAGGTCGACGCGGTCCCAGTCGATCCAGCTCAGCTCCGAGTCCTGGGCGTAGGTGTTGTTGTTGCCGTCCTGCGTGCGGCCCACCTCGTCCCCGTGCAGCACCATCGGCACGCCCTGGCTGAGCAGGAGGGTGGCGAGCAGGTTGCGCTGGTCCCGGGCGCGGGCGGTGTTGACCTCCTCCTTGTCGGTCGGCCCCTCGACGCCGTGGTTCCACGACCGGTTGTCGTCGGCGCCGTCGCGACCGTCCTCGCCGTTGGCCTCGTTGTGCTTCTGCTCGTAGGAGACGAGGTCGCGCAACGTGAACCCGTCGTGGGCGGTGACGAAGTTGATGCTCGCCACCGGTCGCCGGCCGGAGTGCTCGTAGAGGTCGGCCGAGCCGGCCAACCTGCTGGCGAGCTCACCGAGGTTCGGCTCGCCGCGCCAGAAGTCGCGGACGGTGTCGCGGTAGGCGCCGTTCCACTCCGTCCACTGCGGGGGGAAGTTGCCGACCTGGTAGCCGCCCGGCCCGACGTCCCACGGCTCGGCGATCAGCTTGACCTGGCTCACGACCGGATCCTGCTGGACGAGCTCGAAGAAGGTCGACAGGCGGTCGACGTCGTAGAACTCACGGGCCAGTGCCGAGGCGAGGTCGAACCGGAACCCGTCGACGTGCATCTCGGTGACCCAGTAGCGCAGGGAGTCCATGATCAGCTGGAGCGAGTGCGGGCTGCCGGCGTTGAGGGAGTTCCCGGTGCCGGTGTAGTCCATGTAGTACTGCCGCTGGTCGTCGACCAGGCGGTAGTAGGCCGGGTTGTCGATGCCCTTGAAGCTGAGCGTCGGGCCCAGGTGGTTGCCCTCGGCCGTGTGGTTGTAGACCACGTCCAGGATCACCTCGATGCCCGCCTGGTGGAAGGCCTTCACCATGGCCTTGAACTCCTGGACCTGCAGCCCCGGCCCGGCGCCGGCGCCGGCATAGCCGTCGTGGGGGGCGAAGAACCCGATCGTGTTGTAGCCCCAGTAGTTGCGCAGCCCGCGCTGGAGGAGCACGTCGTCGTGGACGAACTGGTGCACCGGCATCAGCTCGATCGCGGTGACGCCGAGCTTCTGGAGGTGCTCGATGACGGGCGGCTCCACGAGTCCGGTGTAGGTGCCCCGCAGGTCCTCGGGCACGTCCGGGTGGGTCGCCGTCATGCCCTTGACGTGAGCCTCGTAGATCACGGTCTCGGCGTACGGCGTGCGCAGCGTCCGGTCGCCCTCCCAGTCGAAGTACGGGTTGATGACCACCCCGAGCATCGTGCGGTCCAGCGAGTCCTCGTCGTTGCGGCCGTCGGGGTCGCCGAAGTCGTAGCCGAACAGCGACTGGTCCCACTGGACCTCGCCCAGCGTCGCCTTGGCGTAGGGGTCGAGCAGCAGCTTGTTGGGGTTGCAGCGCAGCCCCTGGTCGGGGTCCCAGGGCCCGTGGACGCGGTAGCCGTAGCACTGCCCCGGCTGCACCTCCGGCAGGTAGGCGTGCCAGACGTAGGCATCGACCTCGGTCAGGTCGACCCTGGTCTCGGTACGCCGGCCCGACTCGTCGACGTCGACCAGGCAGAGCTCCACCCGATCGGCCACCTCGCTGAACAGGGCGAAGTTCGTGCCGACGCCGTCAAATGTCGCGCCGAGCGGGTACGCCGACCCCGGCCAGGTCTCCACCACGCCCGAGCAACCTCCTCCACGCCGGGGCCCACGCCCGGCGTACGCACCTGGTACCCCAAAACTCCGGTCTTCTCCCCCGCCGGGGCTCCTGACTCCGATCTGTCCAGCCGCTGAGACCGGACGCCGTTCAGGCCAGGCGTCGCGCCACGTGCTCGGCGAGCACGGAGAGCGGCAGCGCTCCGGACTCGAGGACGGCGTCGTGGAAGGCCTTGATGTCGAACCGGTCGCGCTGGCGCTGCTGCGCGGCCTCGCGGATCCGGAGGATCTCGAGCCGGCCGATCATGTAGGACAGCGCCTGGCCGGGCGTGACGGCGTACCGGTCGATCTCGGCGGTGGCGTGGCCGAGCGACTTCTCCGAGTTCGCGAGCAGGTAGTCGATCGCCTGCTGGCGGGTCCACCCCAGCGCGTGCATGCCAGTGTCGACGACCAGCCGGCAGGCGCGCATCGAGTCGGCGGCGAGCATGCCCATCCGGTCGAGCGGCGAGCCGTAGAGACCCATCTCGTCGGCGAGCCGCTCGCTGTAGAGCCCCCAGCCCTCGCTGTAGGCCACCACGAACGCGGTCTTGCGGAAGTCCGGGATGTCCTCGAGCTCCTGGGCGATCGCGATCTGGAGGTGATGACCCGGGATGCCCTCGTGGTAGGACGTGGACTCGATCTCGTAGCGTCCCCAGCCCTCGGGGTCGGAGACGTTCATGAAGAAGACGCCGCCCCGGCTGCCGTCCATCGCCGGCCGGAAGTAGTAGGCGATCGCGCCGCTCGTGGTCGGCTCCACCTCGCAGTCCGACTGCGGCAGCCGGCCGAACCAGTCGCCCATCACCCCGCGGGCCTTGGCCATCGCAGCCTTCGACGCCTCGACGACGTCGTCGCCGTTCGTGTGGTGCAGCGCCGGGTCGTCCCGCAGGGCCGCGAGGATCGCCGGCACGTCATCGGTGCCGACGACCGCGGGCCCGAGCTCGGCGTACTGGCGCTCCAGGTCGGCCACCTGCTCGAGCCCGATCTCGTGGATCTCCTGGGGCGTCAGGTCGGTGGTCGTGGAGAAGCGGGTGAGCGTCGCGTAGGCCTCCTCTCCGCCCGGCACATGCAACAGGCCGACCTGCTCGTCCGGCCGTGCGGCCGGCATGACGTCGTCGTGGAGCACGGCGCGGTACGTCGCGAGCGCGGGCCTGACGTCGTCCTCGACGACGTTCTGCAGCTGGGCGACGAGGGCGTCGCGGTCGACACCGGCCGGCGTCGCCGCGATCCGGAGCAGCCGGTCCTCCTCGACCGGCGAGGTGAGCCACTCGTCCAGCTGCTGGATCGTGTCGGCCACCGCGAACGCAGCCGGGGTGCGACCGGCGGCGACGCCGTCGCGGTGCCGGTCGGCGAGGTCGGAGAAGTACGTCGCGATCCCGCGCAGCTTGTCGACCATCGCGTCCGCCACCTCGGGGGTGGGGATCGACAGCTTCGGCAGGTACATCCCGAGCGAGGCCTGCGCCCCGAAGATGGGGTTGGCGCCGTACTCCGCCGAGCGCAGGGCGCCGAGCTCCGCCGTCGACGTCGCGTCCCACACCAGCATCGCGCGCGACAGTCGCTCCTGCTCGTCCAGCCCGTCGTCGGCGATCGCCTCCGCCCGGGCCGCGAGCTCCCGCGCCTCCTTGACCGCGGCCTCCTCGCCCGCCGCGCTGACGTCGGTGTAGCTGCCGGCGACGGAGTACTCCCCCGTCATGTGCGCCCACATCGGGTTCTGGCGGTAGCGGAACTGCTGGTAGTCCTCGGCAAGGCTCGCGATGTCGTCGGTCACCCCGCATTCTTACGAGACCGGCGGGGATCGGATCAAGCGGGTGGCTGTTGCACTTTGAGTTGAGTGTTGCCCCAGGCTGTGCCGACTGGCTGTGGCGGAGCGGCGCGAGCCGCCCTGGCTCAGCCTGAGGCGGGTGCGGCCCGGTGCAGGCGGG
>Ga0164290_1001057_pt1 | contig 56315 bp, 45 predicted proteins | sample Micstemetagenome_FD_108782 | JGI IMG/M metagenome (GOLD analysis project Ga0164290, IMG submission 108782) | Contaminated culture microbial community from soil near Moab, Utah, USA - Microcoleus steenstrupii SON62 (Illumina Assembly) | ecosystem: Environmental > Terrestrial > Soil > Soil crust...
ATCGGCTGCGAGGCCCACCACATCGTCCACTGGGCCGACGGCGGCCCCACCAGCCTGGACAACCTGGTGTTGCTTTGCCGAAAACATCACGCCCTGACCCACCACACACCGTGGACCGTCCACTTGGACCCGGTCACCCGCAAACCCGTGTGGACCCCACCACCACCGGTCGACGACCGCGCCAACTTCACCTACTACCCACCCCGACCACCCCGACCCAAACCGCCACCCCTCGTCGCCTAGCGGCCGCGTTCGGCAGGTGGCTGCCTGACCTCGGTTCAGCCGACCGGGTTCTTCCCCATCACGACGTCGGACAGGTCGGTGATCTCCGACCAGCGGTCGGCGACCTCGGCGAGGCTGGGCGGCTCGGAGAAGACAGCGCCCTTGTTCTGGAACTGGGCAACCCGGTAGACCTGACCGCCGCCGACCACGAAGACGGAGCCCGTCTCGGTTGACTCCTCGGTCATCAGGTAGCAAACCACCGGGGAGACGAACGACGGCGGCAGCTTGTCGAGGAGCTCCTTCGGCGCAATGTCCTCGGTCATCCGCGTCGCCGCCATCGGGGCGACGGCGTTGACCTGGATCCCGTCCCGGGCACCTTCGATGGCCAGGGTGTTGAGCAGGCCGACCAGGCCGGCCTTCATTGCTCCGTAGTTGGCCTGGCCGTAGTTGCCGAAGAGGCCGCTGGTCGAGCTGGCCATGATGATGCGTCCGAACCCCTGCTCCCGGAAGTAGGGCCAGACGGCCCTGCTCATGAAGAACCCGCCGTCGAGGTGCACGGAGCGGACGACGTCCCACGACTCCGCCGTCATCTTCGAGAAGGACGTGTCGCGGAGGATCCCGGCGTTGTTGATCAGACCGTGCACGGCGCCGAAGGTGTCGATGGCCGTCGCGACGATCGATGCCGCCCCGTCCTCGGTCGCGACAGAGTCGTAGTTCGCCACCGCCTCCCCTCCGGCTGCGCGGATCTCCGCGACGACGGCGTCCGCCATCGAGGTGCCTGCCCCGCTGCCGTCCCGCGCGCCGCCGAGGTCGTTGACGACGACCTTGGCGCCCACGCTCGCGAGGAACAGCGCGTACTCGCGGCCGAGCCCTCCGCCTGCTCCGGTGACGATGACGACGCGACCCTCTACTCCGGCCATGACCACTCCCTGCTAGGTTGCGAATTGTTTCTAATCTAGATTAAGAATAGATCATGACCGACCCGCAGCGCATCAGTGCCCACGTCACACTGCTCGAGCTCCCGCTCCCTCTCGAAGGGCTGACGAGCGTGAACTGCTACGTCATCACTGGAGACTCGGAGATCGCGCTGGTCGACCCGGGCTGGTCGTCCCCCGAGACCGAGCAGGCCCTCCTCCACGGACTCGCCCAGATGGGGCTGGCGTCTCGCGACATCGGCCGGATCCTGACGACCCACCACCACTGGGACCACTACACGCAGGGCATCACCTGGCAACGCCGCCATGACCTGCCGGTCCACCTGGGTCGAGGCGAGGCGCGGAGCATCCACGCCTGGCGCACGCTCGAGGGCGCGTTCCCGCGACAGGTCGCCCTCCTCGACCAGGCCGGCGCCACGGACCTGGCCCGCGAGATCGCGGCCATACCGGTGGAGCCCCACGAGCGGGCGATGGACTTCGAGATGCCTGCGCGGTGGGTCGACGACGGCGACCGGATCGACCTTGGCGGCGTCACGGTGCGGGCGCTCGCCACCCCCGGTCACACCAGGGGCCACGTGTGCTTCGAGGTCGTCGAGGAGCAGCTGCTCCTCACCGGCGACCACGTCCTGCCGCGGATCACGCCGTCCATCGCCTACGAGCGGGAGCCCGACGCCCGTTCCCTGCCGGCGTACCTCAACTCGCTCAGGCTGGTGGCCGAGCTGCCCCAGCACCTGATGCTGCCTGCGCACGGCGCCGCAGCGGGCACCGCGTCAACGCGCGCCCTGGAGCTGATCGAGCACCACGAGGAGCGCTTGGCGGTGATCCACCAGCTGGTGTCCTCGGGTCGCTCGACAGCGCAGGGCGTGGCGTCCGCGATGACGTGGACCCGGCACCACCGCGACCTCGAGGACCTCGAGACGATCCATCGGATGACCGCAGTGCTCGAGGCCGCCGCCCACCTCGTCGCCCTCCGGGAGGCCGGGCACCTCACCGAGGAGGACGACGAAGGCATCGTCCGCTACGCGGTCGCTTGACGGCGGGACGTCGCGCTCAGGCGACGACCAAGTCGTCCCGACCGTCAGCACGGAGGGTGTCGACGTACTTGGGGAAGAGCTTCTTGCCCAGCGGCGCGAGCTTCAGGAGGCTCGCCACGTTGCCCTCGACCTTGATCCTCCCCCGCGCCATGGCGATGGGCAGGTTCACCTTCCCCTGCCAGTAGGCGCTGCCGAGCTCCGCGGTCATCCGCATCGTCGAGTCCGGGTCGGGCATCCCGGGGCCCTGGCCGACCTGCTGGTTGGCCATGTCGATCACAAGATCGGCGTCCGGGTCCGTGAAGGCGAACTTCACCACGATCCCGGTCTCCTGCATGCGCGGGCCGATCTCGGGGTCGTCGAACCCCGACTGGAACACGCTGCCGATGTAGTGACGGACCTCGTCCGCGTCCTTGAAAGCCATGTCGGAACCTCCCTCTGTCCACGGTCGGCGGGGCGCGCGCACCGCCATGCAAAATCTAACATAACTTCACTTATGCTGCACGCTCGATGTTGGGACCGTAAGGTAAATTACGGTCAGTGGTGACCACTGCGGTCCGAATCCGAGAAGGGACGCCCATGAGCGAGAAGCCGGTACGCCGCAACGAGGCGTTGCGCGAGAACTGGTTCAACGGCGCCTACGAGATCCTCGCCGCGGACGGCTACGGCGCGTTGAAGCTGGCGCCTCTCTGCAAGAAGCTCGGAGTGACGACGGGGTCGTTCTACCACTCGTTCGACAACTGGCAGGACTTCACCGACGCACTCCTCGACGCGTGGCTCCACGAGCGCACCGAGCAGACGGTCGAGATCGCACGCCAGGCCGAGGACCCCGTGCAGCGACTGCTGATGCTCGCTGAGGCGAGCACCGCGCTGCTCCACCGCACGGAGGCAGCCATCAGGGTCTGGGCGGGGGTCGATGACCGGGTCGACATCGTCCAGCGCAAGTCGGACGAGGGGCGCTACCAGGTCGTGCTCGAGGCGATGACGCAGATCGTCGGCTCCGAGCACGCGGAGCAATTCACGGTCTGGGGCCTGAGCACCCTCATCGGCTACGAGATGATCTCTGCCCAGCACAGCCGCGACCACCTGCTGTGGTCGCTCCAGCAGATTCTCGCCGACGCCCAGCGCCAAGCACGCGCCGCCAAGCGCCGCGCCGCTCGCAGCTGAGCGGACCCTGTCAGGAAGGGATCAGAACAGCCTGCGCATCAACGCCTGCGCGAGCCGGCCGTACGGCGGGTAGGTGATCGACAGGTCGGGGCGGAACCCCTTGACCGCGACGGGCTTGCGGTGACTGAGCGCCTGGAAGCCCCACTCGCCGTGGTAGGAGCCCATCCCGCTGGCACCCACTCCCCCGAACGGGAGGCTCGGGATGAGGTAGTGGATCGCGCAGTGGTTCACCACCGCACCACCGGCCGGGATCTCGTCGACCAGCCGGTCGGCGGTGTCACGGTCCCGCGAGAACACGTACAGGCCGAGTGGCTTCGGGCGGCCGTTGACGAAGCGGATGACCTCGTCGACATCGCGGAACCCCGCGACCGGGAGGATCGGCCCGAAGATCTCTTCGGTCATCGCCGGCTCGTCCGGGTCGGGATCGACGATGATCGTCGGTGCGATCGTGAGCTCGGCGTCGTCGACGTCGCCACCCTCGACGACGGTGCCCTTCGTCATCCGGAGATAGCCGGCCAGCCGGTCGAACTGCCGTTGGTTGACGATGCGCTTGCCCTGCGGGGTGTCGGCCGTGAAGGCCCGCACGGTCGTCCGCAGCTTGTCGACCAGCAGGTCCTTCACCGACTCGTCGACCAGCACGTAATCCGGCGCGATACACGTCTGACCGGAGTTCATCAGCTTGACCCACGCGATCCGCCGGGCGACGACGTCCAGGTCCGAGTCGGCGGTCACGATGGCCGGGCTCTTGCCTCCCAGCTCGAGGATCACCGGCGTCAGCGTCGCCGCCGCGCCGGCCATGATCTTGCGGCCGATCTCCGTGCCACCGGTGAAGAAGGCGTGGTCGAACCCCAGCGCCAGCAGCTCCTGGGTCACCCTGCCGTCGCCCTCGACGACCGCGACCGCGTCGCGGTCCAGGTAGCGCGGGAGGACCTCAGCCATGAGCCGCGACGTCGCGGGGGCCACCTCCGACGGCTTCAGGACGACGCAGTTGCCTGCAGCGAGACCCGCCACCATCGGCCCGAGGGACAGGTTCACGGGGTAGTTCCACGGGCCGATCACGAGCACGACGCCCAACGGCTCGTACTGGATCCGTGCCGTGGCCGGGAGCTGGGTGAGCGGCACGATGCGCCGCCGCGGCCGCATCCACCGGCGCAGGTTCTTGAGCGCGAGCTCGACCTCACCCTTGGGCGGCGCGATGTCGCCGAACCACGACTCGAAGCGGCTTCTGCCGAGGTCGCTGGACAGCGCCTCCGCGATCTCGGCCTCCCGCTCGGTCAGGAACCGCAGCAGGCCCTCGAGCTGCGCGGTCCGCCAGGCGAGGCTCCGGGTCCGCCCGGTGGCATAGGTGTCCCGGAGGCGGGACATCAGTGCGGCCAGGTCCTCGCCCGCCGCCACTGCCGTCGACGCCGCGTTCATCTCCGTCATCGCCTCTCCCCCGGTCGCCGTCAGCGGAGGGTGTAGGGCAGCCGCTTGACGGCGCGGACGAAGTTCCCGACGAGGTATTCCGGCTCGCCGAGCTCGAGGTGGGGCGCCCGCGTGAGCAGCTCGTGGAGGATCGCGCGCAGCTGCTTCTTGGCGACGAAGTTGCCCATGCAGAAGTGCGGTCCGCCGCCGCCGAAGCCGACGTGCGGGTTCGGGTCCCGGAGGATGTCGAGCGTGTGCGGGTCGTCGAACACCGACTCGTCGCGGTTGCCGGAGGAGTAGATCATGGCGACCCAGTCACCGGCGCGCAGCTGCTCGCCACCCAGCTCGGTGTCCTCGGTGACGGTACGGCGGAACGTCATGACCGGTGATGCCCAGCGGACGAACTCCTCGATCGCCACGGCGATCCGGCCGTCGAAGTCCTCCAGCAGGAGGTCGCGCTGCTCGGGGAACTGCTGCAGCGCCCGCATGGTCAGGCTGATCGAGTTGCGCGTGGTGTCGTTGCCCGCGACCGAGAGCAGCACGAAGAACGCGCCGATCTCCTCGTCCGTGAGCTTGCGCCCGTCCACCTCGGCGTTGACGAGGTTCGTCATCAGGTCCTCGCGCGGGTCAGCGCGGCGCTGCTCGGCCAGCTCCATGCCCATCATGAGGAGCCCGACGAGGGCCTCGTTGAGCACCTCACCCGGCTCGCGACCCGCAGCGACGTCCTCGTCGGCCCAGGAAACCATGCCATCGGCGAAGTGGGAGGCCTGGTTCCGCTTGTCCTCGTCCTCGAGACCCATCATCTCGTAGATGGTCCACATCGGGAGCCGCTTGGACACCTGCTCGACGAAGTCACCCTCGGTGGTCTCGAGGAGCTCGTCGACGATCCGGCCCGCCTGCGCCTCGATCTGGTCGTTCATCTTCTGGATCTGCTTGGGGGTGAACGCCGCGCTCACGAGCTTGCGGATGACGCCGTGCTTGGGTGCGTCCATCCCGAGGAAGCTGCCGGCGGCCTCGTTGACGTCCTCGGGCACCTCCTCCATCTGGAAGCCCTGGCCCGAGCAGAACAGCTGCGGGTTCTTGCTGACGAAGGTGATCAGCTCGTGGGTGGTCACCACCCAGACCCCGTCGTTCTCGGGCGGGATGAGGGCGCCCTGGATCGGCGGCTGCCAGCTGATCGGCGCCTCGGCGCGGAGCTTGCGGAAGGTCTTCTCCCGCTCCTCGGCGGTCGCCGCCCAGAAGGACAGCTCCGAGATGCTGTGGGGGTGGTATGCCCGGCGCGGCTCGACGATCGTCATGTCAGACTCCAGCCTGCTGGTAGCGCTGCTCCAGCTCGCGCTTGAGGAGCTTTCCGGTGGGCAGCCGCGGGATGCTGTCGGTGAAGTCGACCGAGCGCGGCGCCTTGAAGTGGGCGATCCGGTCGCGGGTGTAGGCGATGAGCTCGGCGGCGATCTCCTCCGACGCCTCGTCGGGGTTCTTGAGCTGGACGACTGCCTTGACCGCCTGTCCCATCTCGGCGTCAGGTACGCCGATGACGGCGACGTCGTAGATCCTCGGATGAAGCGTGAGCACGGCCTCGACCTCGGCCGGGTAGATGTTGACCCCGCCGGAGATGATCGTGAAGGCCTTGCGGTCGGTGAGGAACAGGTAGCCGTCCTCATCGACGTAGCCGAGGTCGCCGACCGCGGTCCACGACCCGTGCAGGGGGTGGGTCGCGTCGGCGGTCTTCCCCGGGTCGTTGTGGTACTCGAACGGTCGGACCTCCCGCTCGAAGTACACCGTGCCGACCTCGCCGGGCGGCAGGTCGTTGCCGTCGTCGTCACAGATGTGGAGGGTCCCGATCATCGCCTTGCCGACGGATCCTCGCTTGGTGAGCCACTCGGGCGAGGAGATGAACGTGATCCCGTTCTGCTCGGTGGAGCCGTAGTACTCGAAGACCAGGGGACCCCACCAGTCGATCATCGCCTGCTTGACCTCGGGCGGGCACGGCGCGGCAGCGTGCACCGCGAGACGCAGGCTGGAGACGTCGTACCTGGTGCGCACCTCGTCGGGGAGCTGCAGCATCCGGACGAACATCGTGGGCACGAACTGGGCGCAGGTCACGTGGTAGCGCTCGATCGCGGCCAGCGCCGCCTCGGCGTCGAACTTCGGCAGCATGACGACGGTGCCACCGAGTGCGTGGACTGCCCCGCTCCACTTCAACGGCGCGGCGTGGTAGATCGGCGCCGGCTGGAGGTAGACGTCGTCGGGCCCGACATTGAAGACCCCGCCGAGCAGGCCGACGATCGGGTCGCCGGGCTCGTCGACCTGGATCGGGAGCATGGCCTGCTTCACGCCCTTGGGGCGACCGGTGGTACCGGAGCTGTACATCATGTCCGAGCCGCGCGGCTGGTCAGCCAGCCGTTCTCCGGCACCGGCCAGGAGGTCGTCGTACGACTCGTAGCCTGGGACATCGCCGCCGAAGGCGAAGGCGCCCTCGACCCGTTCCACCAGCGGGCGGACCCTCTCGGCGAGAGCGGGGACCGCTGCCGAGACGATCAGGGCGCGGGCACCACTGTCGTTGACGATGTAGGCGACCTCGTCCGCCGAGAGGCTTCGGTTGACGGGCGTGAGGTAGAGACCCGATCGCATGCACGCCCAGTAGATCTCGAAGCACTCCGCTGCGTTGTCGGACAGCATCGCGACCACGTCGCCCTTGCGGAGGCCGCGAGCGTGCAGCGCCGCCGCCAGCGCCGCCGAGTTGTCGTCCAGCTCCCGGTAGCTCATGACCCGGCCGGAGCCGACCATGATCACGGCCGGCTTGTCCGGGTTCTGGGCGGCATGAACGCCTGGATACATCGGGCACCTCGCTAGTTTTCTTATCCGTCTTCAACTCTGGATCTTCACCATAAGTGAAGTTATGATCCTTGTCCAGCAGCTTCGTGGCGCCCGGGCACCCGGGCAGCGTTTCTGATTCGATATTTGAAAACCTGGAGGTACCGACCATGAGCGCAACCAGCATCGCCGGCAAGTGCGTCGCGATCACCGGCGGCGGTCGCGGCATCGGTCTCGCCACCGCGCTCGAGCTCGTCCGACGAGGGGCGAGGGTGGCCATCGGCGACATCGACGTCGATGTCGCGCAGGACGCGGCCGCCGCGATCGGCAACGACGCGTTCGCCTTCGCCCTCGACGTCACCGACACGACGTCGTTCGAGGCGTTCCTCGAAGACGCGAAGGCGGCGATGGGTGGCCTGGACGTCCTCGTCAACAACGCCGGCGTCATGCCGATCGGTCACTTCCTGGAGATCGACGAGAAGGTCGTCCGCCGGGCCATGGAGATCAACCTCCTCGGCCCGACGCTCGGGATGCGGCTCGCCCTCCCCGGCATGCTCGAGCAGGGCCACGGCCACGTCGTCAACGTCGCCTCGAGCGCGGGGAAGTCAGCCGTTCCGGGAGGTCTCTACTACTGCTCGCACAAGGCCGCGGTCATCTCCCTGACCGAGGGCGCGCGACTCGAGTTCGGTCATCGGGGGATCGACTTCACCTGCGTGATGCCGTCGTTCACCAACACGGATCTCATCGCGGGGACGAAGGGCACGAAGCTTCTCAAGAACGTCGAGCCGGAGGACGTGGCAGCGGGCATCGCCGACGCGATCGAGCACCGGCGCAAGGACGTCTACGCGCCGAAGGTGCTGCGACCGATCTTCTACACGCAGCCGCTCCTCGGCCGGCGGATCCGCGACCTCATGAACCGCTCGCTGGGCGCGTACGACACGTTCCTCGACATCGACCGGTCGGAGCGCGCACGGTACGAGGAGCGCATGCGCCGCGACTGACCGCCAACCTTTGACCGATCGGTCGGACTAGTCGCGTTCGGCCACGGGGTCTGGCGATCGGTGCAACTGTCACGAATGCCAGACATCGCAGGACGCCTCCCCGAGCGAACGTCGCTCGCCAGGCGCCGATGTGTGCGAACGAGGGTGGCACCCGGGCGGAGGGCCCGAGGGAAGCAACGAGTGTCACCTCGTGCCGATCACGGTTTCAGGCACGCCGTGCCTACCCGCGAACCCGATTCCCCGTCACAGGAGCTCAGTCATGCGCAGAACCAAGAAGAGCCTCGCCGCAATGATCGCGATGGTCATCGCCTTCGCCGGCATCGGCATCGCCTACGCCTATTGGACGTCCGACGGCACCGGCAGCGGGAGCGCTGCGACCGGAACCAGCCAGTCCGTCGTGGTCAACCAGACCAGCATCATCTCAGCGATGGGGCCCGGAATCGCTGCGCAGGAGCTCAGCGGCGACTTCGACAACCCTGGCCCGGCCGCGGCCACCGTCACCACCGTGACGGTCAGCATCAGCAGCATCAGCGGCGCCGGCGCCGGCGGGTGCGACGCCGCTGACTACGTCCTCACCGGCGCTGCCATGACGGTCACCGGCAACCCGATCGCCGTCGGTGTCGGCGTGGGCGCGTGGGGTGGCGCGACCATCGCCTTCCTGGAGTCCGCCACCGAGAACCAGGACGGCTGCAAGAGCGCCACGGTCAACCTGGCCTACGTCGCCAGCTGACCATGAACGGCATCGACCGCAACCAGCTGATCCCGTGGCTGGTTGCGGCCGCGCTGTCCCTGGCCCTCGTTCTCTCGCTGCTGTGGAACGGGTTCCACGACGCTGAGGACCCGTCGGGCCTCGAGGGAAGCGGTGACTCCACCAGTGGCCCGTCGTCCGACGACTTCGTCATCTCGGGTACGACGACCCCGCGGATGAAGCCCGGTTTCGCGGTGCCGCTCGACCTCAGGCTGACCAACACCGGTGCGCTCCCGATCCGGGTCTCGAGCCTCACCGTCACCGTGCGCGAGGTGACCGCGCCGAACGCGGACGCGGACCATCCCTGCTCGGCCGCGGACTTCGCGGTCCACCAAGCGGCGGAGGGACTCGACCTGAGCCTGCCCGTCGGCGAGACCCGCCGTCTCTCGGCACTGCAGGTTCCGGTGGCGAGCTGGCCACGGATCCGGCTGATGAACCTGCCCGTCAACCAGGACGGTTGCAAGCAGGCGACGCTCACCCTCGACTACTCCGGCGCTGGGAGGGCGGACGAGTGAGGCGCCGGCACTGGCTGCTGCTGACACTGGCGGTCGCGTCCGTCCTGATCGCGGGCGGGATGGCCAGCGGGTACTGGAGCGCCCCCGGCGGCGGCAGCGGTTCGGCAGCGACCGGCCTCTCCTCCTCGATGACGCTGAGCCCAGGCCAACCGGTGGACGACCTGTTCCCGGGCGATACCGGCGACGTGGCCGTGACGGCCACCAACCCCAACGCCTATGCCGTGCACATCGGCACGCTCGAGCTCGACCCGACGACAGGAGCCGGCGGGTACGGCGTCGACGCGGAGCATGGGGCCTGCCCGGTCGCCGTGCTCACCTTTGCCGCGCAGACCAACAGTGGGTCGGGGTGGACGGTGCCCGCCGCCAGCGGCGGCGTCGAGGGGACGTTGGCGATCGACCTGACCGAGGCGCTCACCATGACCGTCGACGCGCCCGTCACCTGTCAGGGTGCAGCGTTCGTCGTCCACCTGGTGCCGGTCCCGTGATCCGCGCGGTGAGGTTGGCCGGCCTGGGCCTGACCCTCGCGCTGGTGACGGCGGCTCTGCCCGGCGCCGCCTCGGCGTACTGGAGCGCGACGAGCGTCGCCGGTGGCCACGGCGCGGCCTCGGCCGGCACCGTCGTACGCGGATCGACGCCGGTGGCCACGCCGGACACCAACGAGATCACGGTCGACTGGGCAGCCACGATGTTGTCGAGCGGCTCACCGGCCGACGGTTACACGATCCAGCGGTACGACGTCGGCTCCCCCACGCCCCAGCCGGTCGCTGGCTCGTGCGCGGGGCTCGTGCCGAGCACGACGTGCACCGATGCGGACGTGCCGCCGGGCAGCTGGACCTACACGGTCACCCCGCGCGTGGGCAGCCATTGGGGCGGGCCGGAGAGCCTGCCGAGCGAGGCGGTGCTCGTCGCCGCCGACACCGGGCCGCTGGGCACGGCCACGACCTTCTCGGTGCTCGGCGGGACCGGGGTCACGAGCACCGGCGTCACCACGGTGTCCGGCGACCTCGGCACCAGTCCCAGCACCGCAGTCGTCGGGTTCCCACCCGGCATCGTCGCCGGCACCATCCACGCCGGCGACCCGATCGCGGCCCAGGCACAGGCGGACCTGACGGCGGCCTACGACGACGCCGACAACCGCACTCCGGACACCGAGTTCTCCGGAGACCTCAACGGCCGCACCTTCTCCGCCGGCGTCCACCACACCGCCGCCGCGCTGTCCCTCACCGGCACCATGACCCTCGACGGCGAGAACGACCCCGACGCCGTGTTCATCTTCCAGGTCGACGCCGCGCTCGACACCGCGGCCGGCAGCCACATCGACCTGGTCAACGGCGCCGATGCCGCCAACGTCTACTGGCAGGTCCTCGGCGCCGCCGGCACCGGCGCCAGCTCCACCTTCGCCGGCACCATCCTCGCCATGGGAGGCATCACCCTCGGCGACAGCACCACGCTGATCGGCCGCGCCCTCTCCACGTCCTTGGTCACGATGGCCAACAACACGGTCAGGTTCACCACCGCCACCCCACCCACGATCGAGATCGCCGGCGGCAGCACCGCCGTCACCAAGGACAGCACCCCCACGATCGCGGGGACGTCGAGTGCGGCGCCCGGCCGCACCGTCACCGTGGCCATCGCGGGTCAGGTGCTCACCACCGTCGTCCTGTCCGACGGCACCTGGAGCGTGACCTCCGCAGCCCTGCCTGCCGGGGAGCACGAGGTCGTTGCCTCCGTCCGCGACGCTGCCGGCAACGCGGGCACGGCGACCCAGACCCTGGTCGTCGAGATCAACCCCGACCCGGTCGACATCGGGACGACAGCCACGTTCTCGGTGCTCGCCGGCGTCGCCGGGGTCACCAACACCGGCCTCACCACCACCGTGTCCGGCGACGTCGGCGTCTACCCCGGCGACGCCGTCGTCGGGCTCCCGCCCGGCAGCGTGGCCGGCACCATCCACGCCGGCGACGCGACCGCAGAGCAGGCGCAGGCGGACCTGACGCTGGCCTACGACGAAGCCGACGACCGCACGCCCCACACCCAGATCGCCGGAGACCTCAACGGCCGCACCTTCCACGCCGGCGTGCACCACGCCGCCACGGCCGTCACCCTGACCGGCACGATGACCCTCGACGGCGAGAACCTCCCCGACGCCGTCTTCATCTTCCAGGTCGACGCCGCCCTCGACACCGCCGCGGCCAGCCACGTCAACCTCATCAACGGCGCCCAGGCCTCGAACGTCTACTGGCAGGTCGTCGGCGCGGTGGGCACCGGCGCCGGCTCCACGTTCGCCGGCACCATCCTCGCCAAGGGCGCCATCACCCTCGGCGACAGCACCCAGCTCATCGGCCGCGCGCTCTCCAAGGGCGGCGTCACGCTGGCCAACAACACGATCAGGTTCACCACTGTCCTGCCGCCGACCATCGCGATCGCCGGCGGGAGCACCGCCCTCACCAAGGACAGCACCCCCACGATCGCGGGGACGACCAACGCCCCGGAGGGAAGCACCGTCACGGTCACGATCGCGGCCCAGACCCTCACGACGACGGTCCTGGCCGACGGCACCTGGAACGCGACGTCCGCCGTCCTGGTCGCGGGGGTGTACGCCGTCGCGGCCTCGGTGCGCGACGCCGCCGGCAATGCCGGCAAGGCGACCCAGTCCCTGACCGTGGAGGTCAACCCCGACCCGGTGGACCTCAGGACGGCGGCACCCTTCTCACTGCTGGCCGGCGTGCTCGGGGTGACCAACTCCGGGCTCTCCACCACCGTGGCCGGTGACGTGGGCGTCAACCCGGGCATCGTCGTCGTCGGGTTCTTGCCCGGCAACATCGCCGGCACCGTCCACGCCGGCGACTCGACCGCGGAGCAGGCTCAGGCCGACCTGACGCTGGCCTACGACGACGCCGACAACCGCACGCCCCACAGCGAGTTCTCCGGAGACCTCAACGGCCGCACCTTCCGCGCGGGCGTGCACCACACCGCGGCCGCGCTCTCACTCACCGGCACCCTGACCCTCGACGGCGAGCACGACCCCGACGCCGTCTTCGTCTTCCAGGTCGACGCCGCGCTCGACACCGCAGCCGCCAGCCGCGTCGTCCTCGTCAACGGCGCCCAGGCATCGAACGTCTACTGGCAGGTCCTCGGTGCCGCAGGGACCGGTGCCGACTCCACCTTCGTCGGCACCATCCTCGCCATCGGCAACATCACCCTCGGCAACAACACCTTGCTCATCGGCCGCGGCCTCACCAAGGGCGGCGTCGTCCTGGCGAACACCACCGTCCGGTTCGCCCCCTGAGCGGGGACGGCTCAGCGCAACGCTTCGAACGCCTCCACCATCGCGGGCCCGTACCAGGTGAGCAGGCGACCCGAGACCAGCCGGGTCGGCGTACGGCTGAAGGCCTCCGGGCCGTCGTCGGCGGCGAAGACGTACGGCTCGTCGGGCAGGAGCACCAGGTCGAGGTCGCCGCGGTCGAGGTCGGCGAGCTCCACCGTGGGATAGCGCTCGCCACTGCCGGCGAACGCGTTGTCCCAGCCGAGCCGGCGCACCAGGTCGCCGGTGTAGGTGCGGGCGCCGACGACCATCCACGGATCGCGCCAGATCGCGACCGCGACCCGACCCCGTACGCCGGGCAGGGGCCGGCTCCACAGGTCGCGCGCCCGCACGAGCCAGTCCGGGCGCGGCCAGCCGAGCGCCGCGTCGTACAGCCGGTCGAGCGAGTCGAGCGCCTTCGGAACCGTCTCGATGTCGGTCACCCAGACGCGCACGCCGGCCTCCCGGAGCCGCCGTACGTCGAGCTCGCGGTTCTCCTCCTTGTTGGCGATGACGAGGTCCGGCTCCAGCGCCTGCACGGCGCGGAGGTCCGGGTTCTTGGTGCCGCGGACGCGGGCGACGTCGAGGTCCGCGGGGTGCGTGCACCAGTCGGTGGCGCCGACCAACGCCGCCCTCCGGTCGGTCGCGAGCGCCTCGGTGATCGACGGCACGAGCGACACCACCCGGGTGGCGGTGGAGGGACCGTCGTACGGCGTGCCGAGATCGTCTGTCCTCACTGCAGCGACGCTACCTAAGGCACCCGGGCACGGAGACCACCTACGGGAGCGATCTACGTACCGATCTAGGTAGAACTCCGCTCGTGCCCGCGCCGCCTTAGGCGTGCACTGGAAACCTCACGCAACCACCCTGCGAGGTAGCCATGAACAACCCGACGACCGCGAACGGGACGATCTCAGCCCTCCGCGCCATCTTGCTGAAGCTCGCCGACCTCCCCACCCTGATCGGGGTGGCGTCGTGAAGTGGCACACCGAGACCGTGGCCGCCGACGCCCTCGAGCGCCTCCTCGCCTTCATCCGCGCCTCGGCCGGCACCATCATCAGCTGCAGGCCCGACCACGACCACCAGGTCCAGGTGACCTGGACGGCACTGTCCTAGGGGGCGGCAGCATGGTCAACCTGAGCGGGCGGGCGTCGTGAGCCGGCCGGAGCGGCAGCAGCGGCCGTACGACGGGACGCCGGCGCTCCCGGCTGCGGACTACATCCGGTTCGCCGTCCTCGGTGACTCCGCCTCGTGCGGCGTCGGCGACCCGACTCCGCACGGGTGGCGGGGCTGGGCCCGGATCCTCTCCGCCGCGATCGCCGTCGACCACCACGTCTCGCTCTGCAACCTCGCGGTGCCCGGCGCCGTCGTCGCCGACGTACGGCGCCAACAGCTCGACGACGCCGTCGCGCACCGTCCGGTGGTGGCCTCCCTGGTCGTCGGCCTCAACGACGTCCTGCGGTCCGGCTGGGACCCGGAGCAGATCCGCGAGGACCTGCTGCACTGCGCCGGGGCGCTGGCCCGGCAGGGGGCGCTCGTCGTCACCGTGCGCTTCCACGACCACACCCGCGTCCTCGGCATCCCCGGTCCGCTGGCCCGGCCGCTGCGGCGGCGCATCCAGGTCCTCAACAGCATCTACGACGAGGTGCACGAGAGGTACGGCGCTCTCCGCCTCGACCTCGGCGCGGATCCCGCCATCTACTCGCGCGACCTGTGGGCCTTCGACCGGCTGCACCCGTCCGAGCAGGGCCACCGCTGGCTGGCGCGGCGGGTCGCCGACCTGCTGGCTGCGGAAGGCCTCCTGTTCCCCGCCCCGTCCCTGACCTGCACGAGCGCACCGGTGAGCCGCCGCGAGCAGGTCCGCACCCTCGCCGTCGACGTCGCGCCGTGGCTGGGCCGGCGGGTCCGCGACCTCGTGCCCAGGCCCGCCCGCGAAGCCGTGCACCGCACCCGCGGCCGGCTCCGCCTCGCCTGAAGTCGGAACCGAGCACGCGGGGACCGGGGGTGTCCCGGATTCGTGACCCAGTTCACGCACTAGTTAAATAGTTGTTGCATGGTGAGCACTCTGTTGCGTCTGTCACAACAAAGGTCTACTGTCGATAGGACGCCCGGGCACGCGCATCGAAGGGACACTCCCATGACAACGACACCCGAGACTCCACCACGCCGGCCACCGGCGGGGAACGGCAGGCCGACCGCGAAGGCGGTGCACGACGCTGTCGAGGACGCACTGAAGTCGCCGGCGGCGGACCCGATCCCCCACCCGGCCCTCGACGTGGAGCCGGACGGCCACCGCGCCGACCAGGGCGGGCTGGACCGGGTCGTCTTCGGGGTCAGTGCCGTCGTCGCGCTCGCGTTCCTCGCCTGGGGCATATTCAGCACCGCCTCGCTGAGCTCCGCATCGGGCGAGGCGCTGGGTTGGGTGATGGGCAACGCCGGCTGGCTCTTCGTGCTCACGTCGAGTGCGTTCGTCGTCTTCGTGATCTGGCTGGCGGCGAGCCGCTACGGCACGATCCCGCTCGGCCGTGACGACGAGGAGCCCGAGTTCCGGACCATCTCCTGGATCGCCATGATGTTCAGCGCCGGCATGGGGATCGGGCTGATGTTCTACGGCGTGGCGGAGCCGATCTCGCACCTGGCGACGCCGCCTCCGGGCACCGGCGCTGCCGGCAACGCCGACGCGGTCCAGAACGCGATGGCGACCACGCTCTTCCACTGGACCCTGCACCCGTGGGCGCTCTACGCAGTCGTCGGGCTCGCGATCGCCTACGGCGTCTACCGCAAGGGCCGGCTCCAGCTGATCTCCGCGGCGTTCGAGCCGCTGCTCGGCAAGCGTGCCAACGGCGGACTGGGCAGGCTGATCGACATCTTCGCGATCTTCGCGACCCTCTTCGGATCCGCGACCTCGCTGGGCCTGGGCGCCCTGCAGATCCGGACCGGTCTGGACATCGTCGCGGGCATCGGCACGACCGGCAACGCGGTGCTCATCGGCATCATCGCCGTCCTCACCGCGGCCTTCGTCGTCTCCGCCGTCTCCGGTGTGGCCAAGGGCATCCAGTGGCTGTCCAACATCAACATGGTGCTGGCCATCTCGCTCGCCTTCTTCCTGTTCGTCGTCGGGCCGACGGTCTTCATGCTCGACCTGGTGCCGGCGTCGATCGGCAGCTACGTGCAGACGCTCCCCGAGATGTCGGCGCGGACCGGCGCCGAGGGAGCAGAGACCCAGGCCTGGCTCGAGGGCTGGACCGTCTTCTACTGGGCATGGTGGCTGTCCTGGACGCCGTTCGTGGGCATGTTCATCGCTCGCATCTCGCGGGGCCGCACCATCCGGCAGTTCGTCACCGGCGTCCTGGTGGTGCCCAGCCTGGTGAGCGTCGTCTGGTTCTGCGTCCTCGGCGGCGCGGCCATGGATCTCCAGCTGAACGGCACCGACATCGCCGGCGCCGCCGGACTGGAGTCGCAGCTGTTCACGACGCTCGAGTCGTTCCCGCTCGCGACCGTCACCTCGGTGCTGGTGATGGTGCTCGTGTCGATCTTCTTCGTGTCCGGAGCGGACGCGGCGTCGATCGTGATGGGCACCCTCTCCGAGAAGGGCACCCAGGAGCCCAGCAGGTTCAACGTGATCTTCTGGGGTGTGGCGACCGGCGCCTCCGCGGCAGTGATGCTGCTGGTCGGCGGCGCGGACGCGCTCAGCGGGTTGCAGAAAATCACGATCGTGGCGGCGCTGCCGTTCGTCGTCATCATGGTCGGGCTCGCTGTCGCACTGGTGAAGGACCTGCGCAAGGACCCGCTGATGGTGCGGCGCAAGTACGGCGAGGAGGCCGTGGCCCAGGCCGTCATCGCCGGCGTCACCGAGCACGGTGACGACTTCGCCTTCAGCGTCGAGTGCGGCAACGGCAAGAACGGCAACGGCGACCACGACGAAGTGCGCGGGAAGCACACCGTGGCCGAGTAGCCGATCGCAGAGCTCCGGCCGTGCGCAGGTGCGCACGGCCGGAGTCTTTTTTGCGTGGGTCAGCCGGCCGGAACGAGCCGGACCACGACCGACTTCGAGGTCGGCGTGTTGCTGCCCTCGGCGGCCGAGCCCAGGGGCACGAGGGGGTTCGTCTCGGGATAGTAGGCCGCAGCGGTGCCGACGGGGGTGTCGTACTCGACGACCCGGAAGTCCCGCACCCGGCGGTCCCGCCCGTCCTCCCAGCAGCTGACGATGTCCACCCGGTCGCCGTCGCGCAGGCCCATCGCCTCCAGGTCGCGACGGTTGACCATCACGACGAGCCGGCCGCCCTCGATGCCGCGGTAGCGGTCGCTCAGGCCGTAGATCGTGGTGTTGAACTGGTCGTGGCTGCGCAGGGTCTGCAGCACCAGATGACCCTGCGGCACCTGGAGCGTCTCGACCGGCGACGCGGTGAACTGCGCCTTGCCGGACGGGGTGGTGAAGCTGCGGCTGTCGCGCGGGGGGTGCGGCAGCACGAAGCCGGTGCGCTGCACGACCCGCTGCTCGTAGTCGTCGAACCCTGGTACGACGCGCTCGATGCCCGCCCGGATCAGCGCGTAGTCGGAGCGCAGGCCCGCCCAGTCGACCACCGACCGCTCGCCGAGGGCGGCCTCGGCGATGCCGGTCACGATCGCGACCTCCGAGCGGAGGTGCTCGCTGGCCGGGTCCAGCCGCCCGCGGGAGGCGTGCACCACCGACATCGAGTCCTCGACCGTGACGAACTGTGGTCCCGTCGGCTGCTCGTCGCGCTCGGTGCGGCCGAGGGTCGGCAGGATGAGGGCCGTCTGCCCGGTGATCAGGTGCGACCGGTTCAGCTTGGTCGAGATCTGGACGGTCAGCGCCGTCCGCTCGAGCGCCTCGGCCGTCAGCGCGGTGTCGGGCGCGGCGTGCAGGAAGTTGCCCCCGAGCGCCACGAACACCGACGCCTTGCCCTCCAGCATGGCGTGGATGCACTCGACGGTGTCGTAGCCGTGGTGGCGCGGCGGCTCGAAGCCGTAGGCCGCGGCCAGCGCGTCGAGGAACTCCGCCGGCGGCTTCTCCCAGATGCCCATCGTGCGGTCGCCCTGCACGTTGGAGTGGCCGCGGACCGGGCAGAGCCCGGCGCCGGGCTTGCCGATGTCACCGCGGGCAAGGGTGAGGTTGACGACCTCCTTGATGGTCGCCACAGCGTTGCGGTGCTGGGTCAGGCCCATCGCCCAGCAGTAGATCGTGGCGTCGGAGTCGGCGATCATCCGCGCGGCCTCGACGATCTGGTCGCGGGTCAGCCCGGTCGCGTCGAGGACCTGGTCCCAGTCGACACCGGAGACGTGGTCGCACCACTCGGCGAAGCCCTCGGTGTGGGCGGCGACGAAGTCGCGGTCCACCGCGTCCCACTCGACCAGGAGTGATCCGATGGCCTGGAACAGGGCGAGATCGCCGTTGAGCCGGATCTGCAGGTGCAGGTCGGTGAGGTCCGTCCCCCGGCCCACGACACCGCGCGGGTACTGCGGGTTGCGGAAGTTCACCAGGCCCGCCTCGCGCAGCGGGTTGATCGAGATGATCTTGGCGCCCCGCCGCTTGGCGACCTCCAGGGCCGAGAGCATCCGCGGGTGGTTGGTCCCGGGGTTCTGGCCGGCCAGCACGACCAGGTCCGCCCGGTAGATGTCCTCCAGGCTGACGCTGCCCTTGCCGATGCCGATGGTGTCGATGAGGGCGACGCCGCTCGACTCGTGGCACATGTTCGAGCAGTCGGGCAGGTTGTTGGTCCCGAGCTCCCGCGCGAACAGCTGGTAGGCGAAGGCGGCCTCGTTCGAGGCGCGCCCGGACGTGTAGAAGAGCGCCTCGTCCGGCGAGGCCAGCCCTCGGAGGTGGTCGCCGACGAGCGTGAACGCCTCGTCCCAGCCGATCGGCTGGTAGTGGTCGGAGCCGGGCCACCTGACCATCGGGTGCGTCAGTCGACCCTGCTGACCGAGCCAGTGGTCGGTCTGCCCCAGCAGGTCGCTGATGCTGTGCCGGGCGAAGAAGTCGGGCGTCACCCGCGCCTTCGTGGCCTCCTCGGCCACCGCCTTCGCGCCGTTCTCGCAGAACTCGGCACGGTGCCGGTGCTCGGGATCCGGGTCCGGCCAGGCGCAGCTCATGCAGTCGAACCCGTCGGCCTGGTTGAGCCGCAGCAGCGCGCGCGCCGTACGGACGGGTCCCATGTGCCCCACGGCGCGCTGCATCGCCACCGTCACGGCCTTCAGGCCGGCCGCGTGGTCGTGCGGCTCCTCGACCTGCAGCCCGGTCTCGTCCGCGACGCCGAGCAGCCGGTCGCCCGTGCCGTGGTCCGTGCCGTCGGGCGTGCCGTCGCCCGTGCCGTCGGGCGCCATCAGCACTCGATGACGTTGACGGCCAGACCGCCGCGGGCGGTCTCCTTGTACTTGGTCTTCATGTCGGCACCGGTGTCGCGCATGGTCTTGATCGCCTTGTCGAGGCTGACCTTGTGGGTGCCGTCGCCGTTGATGGCGAGGCGGGCGGCGTTGATCGCCTTGATCGAGGCCAGGGCGTTGCGCTCGATGCACGGGATCTGCACCAGGCCACCGACCGGGTCGCAGGTCAGGCCGAGGTTGTGCTCGATGCCGATCTCGGCGGCGTTCTCCACCTGGCGCGGGTCGGCGCCCAGCACCTCGGCGAGGCCACCGGCCGCCATCGAGCAGGCCGAGCCCACCTCTCCCTGGCAGCCGACCTCGGCGCCGGAGATCGACGCGTTGGTCTTGAAGAGGATCCCGACCGCCGCGGCCGTGAGCAGGAACCGCACGATGCCGTCGTCGTCGGCACCCGGGACGAAGCGGACGTAGTAGTGGAGGACGGCGGGGATGATGCCGGCCGCCCCGTTGGTGGGAGCGGTGACGATGCGGCCGCCCGCGGCGTTCTCCTCGTTGACCGAGAGTGCGTAGAGGTTGACCCAGTCGACCACGTGGAGCGGGTCGGCGTCGCCGTGCGCCGTCAGGTCCCGGAACATGGCAGGAGCGCGGCGCGGGACCTTGAGGCCACCGGGCAGCACGCCCTCGCGCTTGAAGCCGTTCTCGATGCACTCGACCATCACCGACCAGAGGTGCAGCATGCCCTCGCGGATCTCGGTCTCGGTGCGCCAGGACTGCTCGTTGGCCAGCATCACGTCGCTGATGGACAGCTGCTCACGCGCGCAGATGTCGAGGAGCTCCGCGCCCGTGGAGAACGGGAACTTGACCGGGGTGTCGTCGAGGACGACCCGGTCGGCCCCGGTGGCGGCCTCGTCGACGACGAACCCGCCGCCGACCGAGTAGAACGTGCTGTGGGCGATCTCGACGTCGTCGGCGTCGTACGCCGCGAAGGTCATGCCGTTGGGGTGGGCGGGCAGGCTCTTGCGCCGGTGCATGACGAGGTCGTTGTCGACGTCGAACCTGATCGGAGTGGTGCCGTCGAGGAGAAGCTCGCCGCTGCTCCTAATCTCGTCCAGCCGGCCGCCCGCGCGGTCGGGGTCGGTCGTCGCGGGGTCCTCCCCCTCGAGGCCGAGCACGACCGCCTTCGGAGACCCGTGACCGTGGCCGGTCGCGCCGAGGGAGCCGAACAGCTCCGCCCGCAGCCGTACGACGTCGCCCAGCCTGCCGGCGTCGGACAGGTGGTCGGCGAACCGCTTGGCCGCGCGCATCGGGCCGACCGTGTGCGAGGAGGACGGTCCGATGCCGACGGAGTAGAGGTCGAACGCGGAGAGTGTCACCAGCGGTGTCCAGAGTCGTGGAAGTCGGAGCCGAACTCCTGCGAGGCGTCCAGCAGCCACCGGGCGACGTAGTCGGCGAAGGACGAGCGCGGCAGGAGCCGGTAGCTGTCCGGCCCGACCTGCCACAGGACGAGCGGGATCCGGGCCAGGGTGGTGGCGACCGCCCGGCCGGGCGCGAACGCCCGCGGGTGCAGGTCGAGCGGGCAGCCCTTCTCGAGGACGGCTCGCGCGGCCGCGCCGCGGAGCTCGAGCACGGTCCGGTTCGCCGAGACGTCCACGACCGCCGCGTGTGCGCCGGCCACGCTCTCCTGCAGCGCCGCGACGAGGACGTCGGCCGACATCTCCGAGACGACCAGCCACTCGTCGGGGCCCTGCCAGAGGACGCTGTGCTGTCCGTGGCTGGCGACCTCCCCTGCCGACCGCGGGAGCGCCGTGCCGAGCACGCCCTCGAGGGCGTCCGCCGCGGGCGACGTCGGGTCCACCCGCAGGCTCACCATCGTCGTGAAGCGCCACTCGGACACGCGGACGTGGCGCTCGCCGGTGACAGCGCGCTCCATCAGCGAGCGCGCCAGGTCGGCCAGCGGGCTGCGTCGCATCCCGATCAGGCTCTGGGTGGCCCCAGTCAGCTCAGCCATCTCGCTTGGTCCCTTCGGGGTCGTAGAGAACGGGCGAGGCCACTTCGACCTCGACCAGGTCGTCGCCCACCGGGGCGAGCAGCCGCTCGCCGATCCGGTCGCGTCCGCCCTCGATCAGAGCGAGACCGAACGGCCGCTCCAACGCTGCGCTGTGGTAGCTCGACGTGACGTGCCCCAGCATCGGCACGGGAGCCGGTCCGTCGTCGACCACCGTCCCCGGCGCGACCAGCTGGGCGCCTTCGGGAAGGACGGTCGTCCGGTCCACCGGCAGCACGCCGACCATGTGCTTGCGGTCGGCCCGCTGGGTGTCGATGCGGGCGTACGAGCGGCGACCGATGAAGTCCTTCTGCTTGGAGACGATCCAGTCCATGCCCGCGTCCTGCGGGGTCACGGTGCCGTCCGTGTCCTGCCCGACGATCGGGTAGCCCTTCTCGGCGCGCAGCACGTGCATGGCCTCGGTGCCGTACGGCGTGATGCCGAGGTCCTCACCGGCCGCGTAGATCTGCTCCCACGCGGCGAGGCCGTACCAGCCCGCCACGTTGACCTCGAAGGCGAGCTCGCCGGAGAAGGAGATCCGGCAGATGCGGGCCGGGACACCGGAGGCGAGCGTGGTCTCCTGGAAGGTCATGAACGGGAACGCCTCGTTGCTCACGTCGACGTCCGGGGCGACCCGGGCGATGACGTCGCGGGACCGGGGCCCGACCACCGCGATCGTCGACCACTGCTCGGTGACCGAGGTGCAGTAGACGTCGAGCTCGGGCCACTCCGTCTGCAGCCACTCCTCGAGCCAGTCGAGCACGTTCGCCGCGCCACCGGTCGTGGTGGTCATGAAGTAGCGGTCGTCGGCCAGCCGGAGGGTCACGCCGTCGTCGAACATCATCCCGTCGGGCTTGCACATGACGCCGTAGCGGGCCGAGCCGACCGGGAGCTTCTTGAACGCGTTGGTGTAGACCCGGTTGAGGAACTCCCCCGCGTCGGGACCCTGGACCTCGATCTTGCCGAGGGTCGAGGCGTCCATCATGGCCACCCCGGTGCGGGCGGCGCGGCACTCACGGCCGACCGCCGCGTCCATGTCCTCGCCCGGCAGCGGGTAGTGGCGCGGACGCAGCCACTGGCCGACGATCTCGAGCTCGGCGTCCCGCGCCACGTGCCAGGGGTGGATCGGCGTGGTGCGCTCGGGGTCGAACAGGCTCCCGCGCTCGCGCCCCGCCAGGGCGGCGAACGAGACGGGGGCGTACGGCGCCCGGTAGGTCGTCGTACCGATCTCCCCGATCCCGGGCCCGCCCGTGGCCGAGCCGTTCAGGGCCGCGGCGATCACGCCGATCGCGTTGACGCCGGAGGTCTTGCCCTGGTCGTGCGCGGTGCCGATCGAGGTGTAGCGCTTGACGTGCTCGACGCTGCGCATGCCGGCGCCCGTGGCGCGCCACACGTCGGCGACGGTCTGGTCGCGCTGCAGGTCGACGAAGTGCTCGTCCCAGTCGCCGGGCTCACCCTCGCGGCCGGGGACCAGCCAGAGCTGACGGACCTCGCCGGCCTCAACGAACGGCGCGGAGCCTCCGATGCTCAGCGGGGTGGTCGGGAAGCCGGCGCGGCCGGCCGCCTCGGCGCCGGCGCTCGCGCCCTCGCGCAGGCCCGCGTCGAGGGTGGCGGTCCCGGCGGCCGCACCGACGACCTGCTGGTCCTTGAGGGTGCCGTCCGGGACGAACGCGGCGAGCCGGTCGTCCCAGCGCAGCTTCCCGCTCCGCTGGCTGTGCAGGTGGACGACCGGGCTCCAGCCGCCGGAGACGGCCAGGAGGTCGCAATCCAGGCTCTCCCAGGAGGTCGCCTCGTCGTTGTCGTCGATGGTCCCGACGTGCACGCGGGTGACCCTGCCGGACTCGGCATCGCCGTCGGTGCCCTGCACCGTGCTGGACGGGACGACCCGTACGCCGTGCGCGGCGACCTCGGCAGCGCGGCCGGACATCACGTCGCGCGCGTCGAGCACGGCGAGGACGTCGACACCCGCAGCGCGCAGGTCGTCGACGGTGTCGTAGGCGCTGTCGTTGGTCGTGGCCACGACCGCGCGGTCGCCGGGCCTGACGGCGTACCGGTTGATGTAGGTCCGGACCGCGCCGGCCAGCATGACGCCGGGCCGGTCGTTGCCGGCGAAGACCAGGGGACGCTCGTGGGCGCCGGTCGCCAGGACGACCTGGCTCGCGCGGACGTGCCATACCCGCTGCCGGGAGACGCCCAGCGGAGCGGGGTCGGCGAGGTGGTCCGTGCGGTTCTGCACGGCCAGCACGTAGTTGTCGTCGTACGAGCCGAACGCGGCGGTGCGGGTCAGCACCGAGACCTCGGGCGCGGCCGCCAGCGTCGCCGCGGCCGCGGCGACCCACTCCAGGGCGGGCTTGCCGTCGACCAGCTCGCGCCTGCTCGACAGCAGCGAGCCACCGAGCTCGGCCTGCTCGTCGATCAGGACGACGCGGGCGTCGGACCGGGCGGCCGACAACGCTGCGGCGATCCCGGCCGGGCCACCGCCGACGACGAGGACGTCGGCGTGGAGGAAGTACTTGTCGTAGACGGCGTCGTCCTGGGTCGGATCGAGTACGCCGAGCCCGGACAGCGTGCTCGCCGTGAGCCCGTCCACCAGCTCCTTGGTCGTCGCGGGGACCATCGGCTCCGGGCAGTCGCCGCCGACCTGGAGCAGCGCGTTGGCCTCCTCGACACCCGCGGCCATGATGCCGCGCGGCCGGCGCCGGTAGATGGAGTCGCCGATGCGGTGCCGGCCGTTGGCCAGGAGCGCGGAGGCGACCGTGTCGCCCGGGTGACCGACGTAGTCCACGCCGTCGATGGAGAAGGCCAGGACCTGGTCGCGGTCGATCCGCCCTCCCGTGGGGAGGCGGTGGGACTGGGTGCTCATCGGGGGCCTCCTGAAGTGGCGCCGGAGCCGACTGTGGGGCCGACCGCTGGGATCGAGGGGCGCGGGTCGGAGCTGGTGTAGACCGCCAGCACCTCGTAGGTCGCGGTGTCGCGGACGACGTTGAACCAGCGCCGGCAGCCGACGCTGTGCGACCACCGCTCGGCGAACGGGCCCTTGGGGTTGTCGCGGAAGAACAGGTAGTCCGCCCACTCCTCGTCGGAGAGGTCGGCCGGGTTCTCGGGGTAGGGCACGTGGGCCTGGCCGCCGTAGTGGTACTCGGTCTCGTCCCGTGGTCCGCACCAGGGACAGCTGATCATCAACATCGGGTTCTCCTTAGTGGGCCACGGCGGCGGCGCCGTGCTCGTCGATGAGCGCGCCGGTGACGAAGCGCTCGAGCCCGAACGGTCGGTTGAGCTCGTGGGGCTCGCCGGTCGCCATGGTGTGGGCCATCGCCCACCCGGCCCCCGGCGTCGCCTTGAAGCCGCCGGTGCCCCAGCCGCAGTTGATGTAGAGGTCGTCCAGCGGAGTGCGGCCGATGATCGGGGAGGCGTCGGGCGAGACGTCGACGATCCCGCCCCAGGTGCGCAGCAGACGAGCGCGCGCGAAGATCGGGAACAGCTCCAGCGCCGCCGCCATCTGGTGCTCGATCACGTGGAAGGACCCGCGCTGGCCGTAGCCGTTGTAGGCGTCGACCCCGGCGCCCATCACGAGCTCGCCCTTGTGGGCCTGCGACACGTAGACGTGGACGTGGTTGGACATGACGACCGTGGGATGGACCGGCTCGTAGAGCTCGGAGACCAGGGCCTGCAGCGGGTGCGACTGCACCGGCAGCCGGAAGCCGGCCTTCTCCGCCAGGACGCTGCTGTGACCGGCGGCCACCAGCCCCACGGTGCCGGCGTTGATCCGGCCGCGGGAGGTCTCGACGCCGACGACCCGGTTGCCGTCCTTGACGAAGCCGGTGACCTCGCAGTTCTGGATGATGTCGACGCCCATCGCGTCGCACGCCCGGGCGAACGCCCACGCCACGTGGTCGTGCTTGGCGATGCCCGCGCGCGGCTGGAACGTGCCGCCGAGGACCGGGTAGCGCACGTCGGGCGAGACGTTGACGATCGGGCACACCTTGGCCACCTCGTCCGGCTCGAGCCACTCGGCGTCGACCCGGTTGAGGCGGTTGGCGTTGATCCGGCGGGTGGCCTCGCGGACGTCCTGGAGGGTGTGCGCGAGGTTGAGGACGCCGCGCTGGCTGAAGAGGAAGTCGTAGTCCAGCTCGGCGGGGAGCAGCTCCCACTGCTTGAGCGCGAACTCGTAGATCGCGGCGCTCTCGTCCCACAGGTAGTTGGACCGGATGATGGTGGTGTTGCGGGCCATGTTGCCGCCCGCGAGCCAGCCCTTCTCCAGCACCGCGATGTTGGTCATGCCGTGGTTCTTGGCCAGGTAGTAGGCGGTGGCGAGGCCGTGGCCTCCGCCACCGACCACGATCGCGTCGTACGACGACTTGGGGTCCGGGTCCCGCCACAGCCAGGCGGGGTGCTCCGGGAGCAGCTTGGCCATCAGTCCTCCAGGTTCGGGTAGAGCGGGTACTTCGCGGCGAGCGTCTCGACCCGGTCGCGCAGCGCGGCGAGGTCGTCGGCGTCGCCGGTCCCGGAGATGGTGGCCGCGATGATGTCGGCGACCTCCTCGAAGGCGCCGGCGTCGAAGCCGCGGGTGGCCAGTGCGGGGGTGCCGATCCGCAGCCCCGAGGAGACCATCGGTGGACGCGGGTCGAACGGCACCGCGTTGCGGTTGACCGTGATCCCGACGGCGTGCAGGCGGTCCTCGCCCTGCTGGCCGTCGAGCTCGGAGTGACGCAGGTCCACCAGCACCAGGTGGACGTCGGTGCCACCGCTCAGGACCGAGATGCCGGCCTCGGCGACGTCGGGCTGCGAGAGCCGGTCGGCGATGATCCGGGCGCCCTCGAGGGTCCGCTCCTGCCGCTCGCGGAAGTCCTCGGAGGCAGCCATCTTGAACGCCACGGCCTTGGCCGCGATCACGTGCTCGAGCGGGCCGCCCTGCTGGCCGGGGAAGACGGCGGAGTTGATCTTCTTGGCCAGCTCCTGCTTGCTGAGGATCACGCCCCCGCGGGGACCGCCCAGGGTCTTGTGCGTCGTGGTGGTGACGATGTCGGCGTGGGGCACGGGGCTCGGGTGCAGGCCTGCGGCCACGAGGCCGGCGAAGTGCGCCATGTCGACCATCAGGTAGGCCCCGACCAGGTCCGCGATCCGGCGGAACTCGGCGAAGTCGAGCTGGCGCGGGTACGCCGACCAGCCGGCGACGATGAGCTTGGGGCGGTGCTCGAGCGCGAGCCGCTCCACCTCGGCCATGTCGATCCGGAAGTCGTCCGCCGAGACCTGGTAGGCCACGACCTTGTAGAGCTTGCCGGAGAAGTTGAGCCGCATGCCGTGGGTGAGGTGGCCGCCGTGCGCCAGGTCCAGGCCGAGGATCGTGTCGCCCGGGTCGAGCAGGGCGAACATCGCGGCGGCGTTGGCCTGGGCGCCGGAGTGCGGCTGCACGTTCGCGGCCTCGGCGCCGAAGAGGGCCTTGATCCGGTCGATCGCGAGCTGCTCGATGACGTCGACGTGCTCGCACCCGCCGTAGTAGCGGCGCCCGGGGTAGCCCTCGGCGTACTTGTTGGTGAGCACCGAGCCCTGGGCCTGCATGACGGCCTGCGGCGCGAAGTTCTCCGAGGCGATCATCTCGAGCGTGGTCTGCTGGCGGAGCAGCTCACGGTCGATCTGCTCGGCGACCTCGGGGTCGAAGTCGGCGAGGGTGCGGTCGAGTACGGAAGTCTGCGAGTTCATGACATCTCTCATCGGTCAGGCCCGGACCATGCCGTGCGGGTCGATGACGAACTTCTGGGCGGCGCCCTTGTCGAACGCGGCGTAGCCGAGTGCGGCGTCGTCGAGGCTGATGGCGGTGGCGTTCACGGCCTTCGCGATGTGCGCCTTGTCGGCGAGGATCAGGTTCATCAGCTGGCGGTTGTACTGCTTCACCGGGCACTGGCCGGTGACGAACGTGTGGGACTTCGCCCAGCCGAGGCCGAGCCGCACGCCGATCTGGCCCACCTTCGCGGCGTCGTCCACCGCGCCCGGGTCGCCGGTCACGTAGAGGCCGGGGATGCCGAGGGAGGCCCCGGCACGCGACACGTTCATGATGTCGTTGAGGACCGTGGCGGGCGCCTCGGCGGCGTCCTTGCCGTGGCCGCGTGCCTCGAAGCCGACAGCGTCGACAGCCGCGTCGACCTCCGGCTCGCCGAGGATGTCGGCGACGATGTCCACCAGCGCGTCGCCCTTCGACAGGTCCGCGATCTCGCAGCCGAAGCTCGCGGCCTGCGCGAGACGGTCGGCGTTCATGTCGCCGACGATGACGGTCGACGCACCCAGGAGCTGGGCCGAGTACGCCGCGGCGAGGCCCACCGGGCCGGCGCCCGCGACGTACACGGTGGAGCCGGTGGTGACGCCGGCGGTGAAGGCGCCGTGGTAGCCGGTCGGGAAGATGTCCGACAGCATCGTGAGGTCGAGGATCTTCTCCAGCGCCGCGTCGCGGTCCGGGAACTTCAGCAGGTTGAAGTCGGCGAACGGGATCATCACGTACTCCGCCTGGCCGCCGATCCAGCCGCCCATGTCGACGTAGCCGTACGCCGCGCCGGCGCGCGCCGGGTTGACGTTGAGGCAGATGCCGGTCTTGCCCTCGTTGCACATCCGGCAGCGACCGCAGGCGATGTTGAACGGCACGGAGCAGATGTCGCCGACCTCGTGGAAGAGGACGTCGTCACCGATCTCGACGATCTCGCCGGTGATCTCGTGGCCCAGGGTCTGGCCCACGGGTGCCGTCGTGCGGCCACGGACCATGTGCTGGTCGCTGCCGCAGATGTTGGTCGTGACGAGCTTGAGGATCACGGCATGGGGGGCGGCCTGCTTGATGCCGAGCCCCTCGGCGACCTCACGCGGGACCTCCAGCTTGGGGAACTCCGTGTTCTCGATCGCGACCTGTCCAGGTCCCGCGTAGACGACGACTCTGTTGTCGGCCATGGGGTGACTCCGTTTCTGCTTCGGTGATGGGTTGGTTGCTGGCGCGGTCAGGCGTCGAGCGAGAGGTCGCTGAGCGGCTTGGAACAGCAGACGAGGATCTTTCCGGCGGCGATCTCGCGGGGGCGGATGCCGCCGTTGTGGTTCATCTCCACCTCGCCGGAGAGCTTGGAGAGCTTGCACGTGCCGCACATGCCCTGGCTGCACGAGGACGGGAGGCGCACTCCCGCGGCGAGCGCCACGTCGAGCACGTTCTCGTCCGCGCGACACGTGACCGTGCGGCCGCTCTTGGTGAACTCGACGGAGTACGTCGCCACCCCGTCGTCGCCGGCGGGCGGCGTCGCGACGGCGATGTCCTCGTAGGCGACCCCCTCGGGAGGCGGCGCCGCACCCGGCGTGGCCGGGTCGTCGAAGGTGAAGCTCTCCTCGTGGTAGCTGCCGAGGTCGTAGTCGAGCTCACCGAGGATCCGGCGTACGGCGTCCATGTACGGCACCGGGCCACAGTTGAAGATGGTCCGCTCGAGCAGGTCGGGGACGATCGTGTGGAGCATGGTCGGCGACAGGCGTCCCCGCATGCCGCCCCAGCGCTCCGACGGGTAGTCGGCCTCACAGACGTGGACCACGCGGAGGTTGGGCATGAGGGTCTCGATGGCCGCGAGCTCGCTGCGGAAGACGATGTCGCTCGGCGTGCGCGCGCTGTGCAGGAAGACGACGTCGGCGTCCGACCCGAGGTCGTAGAGCGTCCGCAGCATCGACATCAGCGGGGTGATCCCGCTGCCCGCGGAGAGGAAGAGGAGCTTCTCCGCCGGCCGGCTGGTGAGCGTGAAGGCACCGAGCGGCGCCAGCGCGGTGACCTTGCTGCCGGGGACGATGTTGTCGTGGACCCAGTTCGACACCTTGCCGCCCACGACCCGCTTCACCGTGATGGCGATGCGGTTCGGGCGGGTCGGCGGCGACGAGATCGTGTAGCACCGGTTCACCGGGGTGCCGTCGATGTCGAGCATCAGGGTCAGGAACTGGCCCGCGTCGAACTCGAAGAGCTGGTCGCCCTCGGGCTCGAACACGAAGTTCTTGACGTCGTGGGTGACGTCGCTGACCGCGGTGCACACCAGCACGGCCTGGTCCTCGTCCGCCCAGCAGACCTGGGACTGCAAGGACGGCACGAGGCTCTCGAGTGCCTGGGTGGACGACATTTCTTCTTCTCCCGACCGATCTGGTGGCTATTGGGCCGCGACCGCGTTGAGGTGACCGAGCCGCTCGGCGCTCTCGCGGTGCGGCGCGAGGTAGTCGCGGAGCCGGCCGACGTACCAGTTGATGAACGACTCGACGTCGTCCTCGACCAGCGCGTAGGGACCGGGCACGTAGCTCGGGTCCGTGACGCCGCGCTGCGCCTTCTCGACCAGCGCGCGGTCCTGGTCGTTGGTGGCCTTCCAGACGTTGGTCAGCCCTTCGATGGTGTAGTCCTCGCCCTCGACGGCGTCCGGGTGGACCAGCCACGTCGTGCGGACCATCGACTTGTCCGGAGCGATCGGCAGGACGCTGAAGACGATCACGTGGTCGCTGAGCAGGTGGAACCACGAGTTCGGCTGCATGTGCAGGGAGAGGTCACCGAACTTCGGGGTGGGCGAGTCGCCGATCAGCTTCTTGCAGACCTGGGCGCCGTCGATGCCGAACGAGGCACCGTCGCCGTCCAGCGGAAGGCGCATGATCATGAAGCCGGTCTCGCGGGTGTCGAGCTCGTGGACCAGCTCCCGCGGGACGCCGTTGGCCTTGCAGACGTTGTCGAGGTCCTCGGTCGCCTTCAGGTAGCGCTCGTAGAGCGGCTGGAGGCGCGGCGTGATGTCGGACTCGTCGTACCGGAGGAACGGGAAGTACGACGTGATCAGCTCCGGGTGGGAGGCGTCGCAGTGGTGGCACTCGCGGTTGTTCTCCATGACGAGCTTCCAGTTGCCCGCCTCGACCAGGTCGGTCTGGTGGGCGACCTTCGCGTCCGCGACGCGGTAGGAGCGCAGGTAGGGCTCGAGGACCGAGGCGACCTCGTCGAAGTCGGCGGGCGGCTCGTCGGCGAGGCAGACGAAGATCAGGCCGCCGACGGTGCGCACGTGGACCTGCTTGAGGCCGAACTTGCTCTTGTCGAAGGACGGCGACTGGCTCTCGGCGTACACCAGCTCGCCGTCGGCGCGGTAGGTCCACTGGTGGTAGGGGCAGACCAGGTTGCCGATCGCACCGCACGGCTCCTCGAGGAGGCGCGAGCCACGGTGGCGGCAGACGTTGCGCAGCGCGCGGACCTCCTCGTCGTCGTCGCGGACGATGATCAGCGACTGGGTGCCGATCTCGACCGTGACGAAGTCACCCGCCTCCGGGATCTCGGCCTCGGTGGCGACGAAGAGCCAGTGCTGGCCGAAGATCGCCTTCATGTCCAGGTCGAAGACCTCCTGGCTGGCGTAGAAGGCGGACTCCAGGCTGTAGCCCACCTCGCGGCGCTCGACCATGGCGGCGATCTCGGCCATGTTGGCCGCGGGGGCGGTCTTGAAACTCACGGGGGAACCTCCGAAGGAAGAAGGGGTTGAGAAGGCAGGAGGGACGGGGCAATCAGCCGCGGAGGCGGGTCATCTTCGGGTCGAAGAGCGGCTCGGCGGTGACGACGGCCCTGACCGGCTTGTCGAAGTAGCCGATCTCGAGCTCGGTGCCGACCTCGGCGACCTCGAGCGGCAGCCAGGCGTAGGCGATGCCCTTCTCGATCGTGTAGCCGTAGGCCGCGGAGGTGACGTAGCCGACCGGCTTGCCGTCGGCGAAGACCGGCTCCTTGCCGAGGACGACGTCTTCGGTGCTGTCGATCGTCAGGCAGGCCAGCGTCCTGGTCTGGTGCTCCTTGCGGGCGATCAGCGCGTCGCGGCCGATGAAGTCGCCCTTGTCGAGCTTCACCGCGAAGCCGAGGCCGGCCTCGTACGGGTCGTGCTCGTTGGTCATGTCGCCGCCGAAGGAGCGGTAGCCCTTCTCCAGCCGGAGGCTGTTGAAGGCACCGCGGCCGGCGGCGATGATGCCGTGCTCCTGGCCGGCCTCCCAGAGGGTGTCCCAGAGGCGCTGGCCGAGGTCGGCGGTCGTGTAGATCTCCCAGCCCAGCTCGCCGACGTACGACAGGCGCCAGGCGGTGGCCGGGACGTTGCCGATGGTGAGCGACTTCGCGCGGAAGTACTTCAGTCCGTCGTTGGTCATGTCCGCGTCGGTGATGCCGGCGAGCACGTCGCGGGCCTTCGGGCCCCACAGGCCGATGCAGCAGGTGCCCGGCGTGATGTCGGTGACCTGGACGGTGCCGTCCTCGGGGAGGTGGCGCTCGAACCAGTCGATGTCCAGCGCACCGTTGGCGCCGACCTGGTAGTGGTGCTTGCCCAGACGGGCGACCGTGATGTCGCTGCGGATGCCGCCGTCGACGTCGAGGAGCAGGGTGTAGACCACCGCGCCGACCGTCTTGTCGACGTCGTTGGTGCACAGGCGCTGCAGGAACTCGACGACGCCGGGCCCGGTGACGTTGATCCGCTTGAGGGCGGTCATGTCGTACATCGCGACGCCCTCGCGGGTCGCCTTCGCCTCGGCGCCGACGATCGGGTCCCAGTAGCTCGCGGCCCAGGCGTTGGGGGTCGGGATGTCGTAGCGCTCGAGCAGACCGGCGTTGGCGCCGTACCAGTGCGGGCGCTCCCAGCCGTTGGCCGGCAAGAAGTTCGCGTCGAGCTCCTCCTCGCGGCTGAAGAACGGCGAGAGGCGGACGTTGCGCGGGGAGTCCATCGGCTGCAGCGGGTGCAGGATGTCGTAGACCTCGCGGAAGTTCTGGCAGTCGCGCTCGAGCACGTACGCCGGGGCGACCTGGTAGTCCTCGAACCGGTTGACGTCGCACTCGTGGACGTCGAAGGTCTCGCAGTAGCCGTTGGCGATCCACTCGGCGACGGCCCGGCCGACACCGGCGGAGTGGGTGACCCACACGGCCTCGGCGACCCAGAAGCCCTTGACCTCACGCGACTCGCCGAGCAGCGGCATGCCGTCGGTGGTGAAGGAGAAGAGGCCGTTGATGCCCTCCTCGACCTTGGTGTCGTTGGTGGCGGGGAGCAGGCGCTGGGTCTCCTCCCAGGCCGGCTCGAAGTCCTCGGGGGTGAAGGCGAGGACGGACGGCATCTCCTCGGTCTCGTCGACCGCCCGGATGTCGTACGCCGAGATCGGCATCGGCTCGTGGTGGTAGTAGCCGATGGTCAGGGCGTCGAAGCTGTCGCGGTAGTAGAGGCCGTGCTCCTGGTGCCGCAGGATCGGGCGGATCGCCTCGTCGGTCTGGCCGGCGGCCTCGGGGATCGAGCCGGTCACGGCCAGCTGGTGCGCGAGGGGGGTGAGCGGGAGGTCCAGGCCGACGAGGGCGGCGACCTTCGGGCCCCAGATCCCCGCGCACGAGACGACGATGTCGGCCGGGAGCTCTCCGTGGTCCGTGACGACGCCGACCACCTGGTCGTCCTCGACGCGGATGTCGGTGACCTCGTGGCGGGCGAGGAACGTCACGCCGCGGCCCTTGGCCCGCTCGATCTGCGCCTCGACGGCCCACAGCGCCTTGGCCAGACCGTCGGTCGGGCACCACAGGCCGCCGAGGACCTGGCCGCGGTCGACGAGCGGGTGCAGCTCCACGCAGCGGTCGGCGTCGACGACCTCGGCCTCGACGCCCCAGGAGGTGAGCCAGCCGTGCCGGCGGTGCAGCTCGGCCAGTCGCTCCGGCGTGGTCGCGACCTCGAGGCCGCCGACCTGGAGGAAGCAGGACTGGCCCTCGTGCTGCAGCGAGACGAACTTCTCCACCGTGAAGCGGGCCATCTCGGTGAGCACCTTGGAGCCGCTGGCCTGGAAGACCAGGCCGGGGGCGTGCGAGCTCGATCCGCCGGTCGCGGGCAGGTCGCCCTGGTCGACGACGGTGATGTCCGTCCAGCCCAGCGCCGACAGCTCGTCGGCAAGGGCGGCACCGACGACTCCGGCGCCGATGATGACGGTTCGCCGTCCAGCCATGGGCCTTCCTCCTGTTGCGTAATCTGCACTCGATTGCGTTGACAGCAACAATGCCTTCTGCTGGAGTGTGACGTCAAGGGGCTTGAACACCCGATTTGCTGACGAGTTGGAGGGACGCACGTGACCCCGACTCCCCGCGTGGTCGTGATCGACCACCACGACTCCTACGTGTGGAACCTCGTCCACCTGGTCGCCGCCGTGACCGGCGCGCTCCCGGACGTCGTCCAGCACGACGCGACCACCGCCGCCGAGGTCCTCTCCTACGACCGCGTCGTGCTCTCCCCCGGGCCCGGCCGCCCCGACGACCCCTCGGACTTCGCGGTCGGGGGCGCCGTCCTGCGCGCCGGCACCGTCCCCGTCCTCGGGGTCTGCCTGGGGATGCAGGGTCTGGTCACGACGTACGGCGGGGTCGTGGAGCGGATCGAGCCGGCGCACGGCGACGTCGCCACGGTGCGCCACGACGGGACGGGGATCTTCGCCGGGATCCCGTCGCCGTACGCGGCGGTGCGCTACCACTCCCTCGCCGCCACTCGGCTCCCCGACGAGCTCGTCGTCACCGCGGAGTGCGCGGACGCGGAGCGCGGCTCGGTCGTGATGGCGGTGCGCCACCGGCGCCTCCCGCTGCACGGCGTCCAGTTCCACCCCGAGTCGGTCCTGAGCGAGTACGGCGCCCGGCTCGTCAAGAACTTCCTGAGCGACGCGTCATGAGCCCCCAGCACGGCATCGACCCGGCACACGACCCGGTGCACGAGCCGGCGCACGACCCGGTGCCGGAGTTCGTCGCCATGGCCGCGCTGCACGAGCGGTGCTTCTGGCTCGACGGTGGCGGCGCGCGGCCGTGGTCCGGCCGCCGATCCATCCTGGGCTGGCTCGACGACGACGACGTCTCGCTGACGTACGACGCCGCGCGGCGCGAGGTGTCGCGGCACAGCGGTGGGAGGTCGGTCGTGGTCGGCGACGACATCTTCCGGGTCCTCGAGGACGAGCTGGCCGCCGGTCCGCCCGACGCCCACTGGGTGGGCTACTTCGGCTACGCCTGCCGTCCCGACCTCCCCGCACAGGTGCGGCCCGCGGGAGCGCGCGGCATGCCCGACGCGATCTGGATGCGAGCGCGGGACGTCCGCGTGATCGAGCACCCGGAGGTCGAGCCGCTGCCGCCGCTGATGCCGGCGGTCGAGGTGCGACGAGCGCAGCGAGGAGCCTCGAAACCTCCGAGCGAGTACGAAGCGGCCTTCGACCGCGTCCAGGAGCAGCTCCGCGCCGGCAACAGCTACGAGGTGAACCTGACCCACCGGATCGGCGTGCGGAGCGAGCTGCACCCGGTCGCGGCGTACCTGCGACTGCGCGAGCTGAACCCCGCGCCGTACGCCGGCTACATCCAGCACGGCGAGCACACGCTGCTCAGCTCCTCGCCCGAGCGCTACGCGACGATCGACCGCGGCCGGAGCATCGAGACCAAGCCCATCAAGGGGACGGCCCCTCGCGGTGCCGGTGCCGCCGACGACGAGCGGCGCCGGGACCTGCTGGCGACCGATCCGAAGTGCCGCGCCGAGAACCTGATGATCGTCGACCTCCTCCGCAACGACCTCGGGATGGTCTGCGAGCCGGGCACCGTCGAGGTCCCCGCTCTGATGGAGGTCGAGAGCTATGCGACCGTGCACCAGCTGGTGTCGACGGTGCGGGGCCGGCTCCGGCCGGACGTGTCGACCGTCGGCGCCCTCCGCGCGCTGTTCCCGGCGGGCTCCATGACCGGTGCCCCCAAGCTGCGGACGATGGAGGTGATCCGCGACGTCGAGGCCTCGCCCCGGGGCGTCTACGCGGGAGCCTTCGGCTGGATCTCCGGCGACGGTCGCGCCGACCTCGGCGTGGTGATCCGCAGCCTCACCTCGACCGGCGACGGCAGCTGGGAGCTCGGGACGGGCGGAGGCATCACGGTCCGCTCCGACGTCGTGGAGGAGCAGGCGGAGTGTGGCTGGAAGGCGGAGCGACTGCTGCGGGTGTTCGACCCGCGCACCGCGGAGGACACCGTGGAGGACACCGTGGAGGACGGGGTTGGGCGCCGACACGTCGGTCGGCACCCAACCCCGGGCTGACGGGCAGGCCCGGGCAGGGCAGGGCTGCTGGCGCAGCGGACCCGTCAGCCGTCACATCGCGCCAACTGGGCGCGCCGCCAGGCCTCCGTCTCGGCGACCTGGTTGAAGGTGAAGAGGTGGAGCCCGGTGACGAACATCCGCTCGTCACCGATGACCCCTGCCGCACGGTTCAGCAGGCGCATCGGGTCGTAGCCGCCGGGCACGGCGATCCGCGCGAAGACGCCCCGGTTCTTGGCGAGGAACTTCGTCGACTCCCCCACCCCGATCTTGGTGGCCATCGTGAGGAGCTTGGTGCGGTCCACGGGACCGGGGAGGCCGACGAGGATCGGAGTGGTCACGCCGCGCGCCCGGACCCGTTGCACCCAGGAGCCCAGCACCCGCGGGTCGAACGTCAGGTTGCTGACGATCTGGGTGGCGTGGCGTCGCTTGTCCCACATCGTCTGGACCGTGACGTCGTCGTGGATGGTCGGGTGCGACTCGGGGTAGCCGGTGATCCCGACCTGGGCGAACGGAGAGCCGATCGCCACGAGGTCGGCGAGCACGTCGATCGCACTGGCGTAGCCGCCGACCGGGTCGGCGTCACCGGCCGGCACGAACACCGTCGTCACGTCCGCCGCCCGCAGGCGCTCGGCGATCTCCGCCAGCTCGGAGCGGCCGCTGATCATCCGGGCCGCGAGGTGCGGCACGACGTCGTAGCCGCGGGCCGCGAGCCGCTCGCTCAGCGCGAGGGTCGCCTCCAGCCCCTTGGACGGGGACGCCGTCACGGTCACCGTGCTCCCGGGGAGCAGGTGGGTGGCCACGGCGTCCTCGATCCGCGCGGTGGGGAGCACCTCGAAGCGGGCATTGGCCAGGAGACGTCGTACGACGTCGGCGCGCGTGCGGGTCAGCATCGCCGGGCCCTAGCTGCCCGGTCGGTGGGGCTGGCCGAGGCGCCGCTCGGCGATCTCGACGATGTTGGTGAGCAGCATGGCGCGGGTCATCGGACCGACCCCGCCGGTCGCCCCGCTGACCTTGCCCGCCACGGTGCCGACCTCGGGGTGGACGTCGCCCAGGATCCCCTCGATCGTCCGGGTGATGCCGACCGACAGCACCGTCGCGCCGTGGCTCACCCAGTCGGGCTTGACCAGGTGGGCGACCCCGGCCGCCGCGACGATCACGTCGGACGCGCGGGTGTGCGCCGCGACGTCGACGGTCGCCTCGTGGCACAGCGTGACCGTCGCGTGCTCGGTGGGGCGGGTGAGCATCAGTCCGAGCGGGCGACCGACCGTGAGGCCGCACCCGATCACGCAGAACCGCTGGCCCGTGATCGGCACGTCGTGCTGGCGCAGCAGCTCGATGATCCCGCGCGGGGTGCACGGGAGCGGGCCGGGCATCCCGAGCACGAGCTTGCCGAGGTTCGTCGGGTGCAGGCCGTCGGCGTCCTTGTCGGGGTCGATCAGCTCGAGCACCTCGTGGGTGTCGATGTGCGGCGGCAGCGGGAGCTGGACGATGAAGCCGGTGCAGCCCGGGTCGTCGTTGAGCCGGCGTACGGCGTCCTCGACCTCGGCCTGGCTGGCGGTCGCCGGCAGCTCGACCCGGAGCGACGCGATCCCGACGTCGGCACAGTCGCGGTGCTTGCCGGCGACGTACGCCCGGCTCCCCGGGTCGTCGCCGACCAGGACGGTGCCGAGCCCCGGCCGGACGCCCCGCGCGTGCAGGGCCTCGACGCGGACTGCGAGCTGGTGCTTGATGTCGGCGGCGACCCGCTTGCCGTCGATCTTCGTGGCGGTCGTCATCGCGTCCTCTCAGGCCGGGGGCAGACTCGGGTCACTTCTCCACCTTTGATGCGAATTACACAACGACGTGCATGATGCGCAACAGTCTGGGAGTCCACCGGGACCCTGTCAAGGGGTCGACCGCACAGCGGCCGCAGCGCCTTGACGATGATCCGGGTCACACGACCCGTTGACACGCCCGATTTCGTGCGCACATCGCGTAGGGTTGCGCCATGAGCAACGGCGAGCAGAAGACGAACGGCCGGGGAGCCAGCGAGGCGCCCGGCGGAGTCCAGTCGGTCGACCGCGCCGTCAGCGTGCTCGAGATCCTCGCCCGCGAGGGCAGCGCGGGCGTGAGCGACGTGGCCGCCGAGATCGGCGTCCACAAGTCCACCGCCTTCCGACTGCTCGCGGCCCTCGAGGAGCGCGACCTCGTCGAGCAGAACTCCGAGCGCGGGAAGTACCAGCTCGGGTTCGGCGTGCTGCGGCTCGCGAGCGCGATCCCCACCCGCCTGGACATGGTCCGGCAGGCCCGGCCGGTCGTCGACGACCTGGCCCAGCGGTTCGACGAGACCATCAACATCGCGGTGGTCCGCGAGCACTACTCGGTCCACGTCCAGCAGGCCCTGGGCTCGGCTGCCGTCGCGAGCCAGAACTGGGTCGGGCAGCTCACCCCGCTGCACGCGACGTCGAGCGGCAAGATCCTGCTCGCCTTCATGGACGAGGAGCAGGTCGACCGCGTGCTCGCCACTGCCGGATTGAAGGCCTATACCGAGCACACCATCACCTCCCGCAAGACGCTGATGGCCCAGCTGGCCGAGGCGCGGGAGACGGGCTTCGCCACGGCGTACGAGGAGCTCGAGACCGGGCTCAACGCGGCCGCCGTCCCGGTGCGCGACCACACCGGTGTCGTCGTCGGCGCGCTCAGCGCCTCCGGCCCGGCCTACCGCTTCGACAAGGCGCGGATCGAGTCGCTCGCCGACGACCTCAAGGCAGGCGGCGAGCGCATCAGCCAGCGCATGGGCTGGCTCGGATAGTCGTCGCTCACCCCGACCCGCTCAGGGCCGGGACCAGTCCGCACCCGGGCCGGTCCCGGCCTTCGTGCTTGCGTCCGGCGGCGATCACCGCGCACCGGGCGCCGCTCGCGTAAACGTTGCGTTACTCATTCCGTGATCCTTGACACAAGGGCCGATCGGCACCATTCTCAACGCACCGGCATGTTGCGAAGGAAGCAACGAGTAGCGCATTGCGCTACTGCCGAACCTTGAGAGACGGGGCGGATCGTGTCGGAGCTGTACGTCGACGGCCACTGGGTCGCGGCCCGTTCGGGGCAGCGCCGAGAGATCCGGTGCCCCGCCGACGGCAGCCGGGTCGGCGAGGTGGACGAGGCCGGTCGCGAGGACACCGAGGACGCCATCGACGCTGCGCACCGCGCTTTCCACGAGGGTCCGTGGCCGCGCACCTCCAGCCGCGAGCGCGGGGACCTGCTGCTGCGGGTCGCCGACCTGCTCGAGCGCGACAAGGACGTCGTCGCGCGGCTCGAGTCGCTGGACACCGGCAAGCGCCTGGTCGAGTCCGAGTACGACGTGGACGACGTCGTCGGGGTCTTCCGGCACTACGGGCGGATCGCCGCCGAGGACTCCGGCCGGGTCGTCGACACCGGCAACGCCGACGTCGTCAGCCGGGTCGTGCACGAGCCGATCGGCGTCTGCGGACTGATCACCCCGTGGAACTACCCGCTGCTCCAGACCTCCTGGAAGGTCGCGCCCTGCCTGGCCGCCGGCAACTCCTTCGTGCTCAAGCCGAGCAAGCTGACGCCCCACACCGCGATCCACCTGATGAAGCTGCTCACCGAGGCGGGGCTGCCTGCCGGCGTCGGCAACCTCGTCCTCGGCGCCGGTCCCACCGCCGGGGCACCGCTCTCGGAGGACCCCCGCGTCGACCTCGTGTCGTTCACCGGCGGGCTCGCCACCGGCAAGCTCCTGATGGCCGCCGCGGCCAGCACCGTGAAGAAGGTCGCCCTCGAGCTCGGCGGCAAGAACCCCAACATCGTGTTCGCCGACGCCGACCTCGAGGTGGCCCTCGACTTCGCGCTCACCGCGGTGTTCCTCCACTCCGGCCAGGTCTGCTCAGCCGGAGCCCGGCTCCTGGTCGAGGAGTCGGTGCACGACGCGTTCGTCGACGCCCTCGTGGAGCGCGCGGAGCGGATCAGGCTCGGCGGGCCCTTCGACGAGAAGGCCGAGACCGGTCCCCTCACCAGCGCCGCCCACCGCGACAAGGTCGAGGCGTACGTCGCCGCCGGCCTGGCCGAGGGTGCCGTCCTCCGCTGCGGTGGCCGGCGACCGGACGACCCCGCCCTGGCCGACGGCTACTACTACCTGCCGACCGTCCTCGACGGCTGCCGGAGCGACATGCGGGTCACCCAGGACGAGTCCTTCGGCCCGGTGCTGACCGTGGAGACCTTCACCAGCGAGGACGACGCCGTCGCCCTCGCCAACGACAGCATCTACGGGCTCGCGGGCGCGGTGTGGACCCAGGACGCGGGCAAGGCGCAGCGGGTCGCCGGCCGGCTGCGGATGGGCACGGTCTGGATCAACGACTACCACCCCTACGTCCCCCAGGCGGAGTGGGGCGGCTTCAAGCAGTCCGGCATCGGGCGCGAGCTCGGGCAGGCCGGTCTCGAGGAGTACCGCGAGGCCAAGCACATCTGGCACAACATCCGACCGGCCGAGCAGCGCTGGTTCGCGGGATAAGGACGACGACGATATGGCTTCGAAGCGCTACGACTTCGTGATCGTGGGCGGCGGCTCGGCAGGGTGCGCACTCGCCAACCGGCTCTCGGCAGACCCCGGCACCAGCGTGCTGGTCCTGGAGGCCGGCCACAGCGACTACCGGTTCGACCCGCTGGTGCACATGCCCGCCGCGCTGCCGTTCCCGATCGGCAACCGGCTCTACGACTGGAAGTACGAGACCGACCCCGAGCCGCACATGAACGGCCGCCGGGTCTTCCACGCTCGCGGCAAGGTGCTGGGCGGCTCGAGCAGCATCAACGGGATGATCTTCCAGCGGGGCAACCCGCTCGACTACGAGCGCTGGGCGGCCGAGCCCGGGATGAAGGAGTGGGACTACCTCCACTGCCTGCCGTACTTCCAGCGCATGGAGAACTGCCTGACCGGCGCCGACGACTGGCGCGGCGGCGAAGGTCCCCTCAAGCTCGAGCGCGGCCCGGCCGAGAACCCCTTGTTCGGCGCGTTCTTCCAGGCCGTGCAGGAGGCGGGCTACCCCCTCACCGACGACGTCAACGGCTACCGGCAGGAGGGGTTCGCGCGCTTCGACCGCAACGTCTACCGCGGTCGCCGGCTCTCCGCCGCCCGTGCCTACCTGCACCCGGTGCGGCACCGCAAGAACCTGGACGTCGAGACGATGGCGTTCGTGACCGGTGTCCGGTTCCGTGGCCAGCGCGCGGTCGGTGTCGACTACGAGCGGGCCGGTCGCCTGCGTCGCAGCGTCGAGGCCGGCGAGGTCGTCCTCTGCGGTGGCGCGATCAACACCCCCCAGCTCCTCCAGCTGTCCGGCGTCGGCGACGCCGGGCTCCTCCGCGGGCTGGGCATCGACGTCGTCCACGACCTGCCGGGCGTCGGCGAGAACCTCCAGGACCACCTGGAGGTCTACATCCAGTACGCCTCGAAGCAGCCGGTGTCGATCGCGCCCGGCCTGCGGTGGCACCAGCGACCGAAGATCGCCTACCAGTGGCTGTTCCAGCGCAAGGGCCTCGGCGCGACCAACCACTTCGAGGGCGGCGGCTTCGCGCGCAGCAACGAGGACGTGGACTACCCGAACCTGATGTTCCACTTCCTGCCGATCGCCATCCGGTACGACGGCTCCTCGCCCATCGAGGGGCACGGATACCAGGTGCACATCGGCCCGATGTACGCCGACACCCGCGGTCACGTGCGGATCAAGTCCAGGGACCCGCGCGAGCACCCCTCGCTGCTCTTCAACTACCTGTCGACGCCGACCGACCGCAAGGAGTGGGTGGAGGCGATCCGGGTGGCCCGCGACATCCTCACCCAGCCGGCGTTCGCGCCGTACAACGACGGGGAGATCTCGCCGGGGCCGTCGGTGGAGACCGACGAGGAGATCCTCAAGTGGGTCGCCGAGGACGCGGAGACCGCGCTCCACCCCTCGTGCACCGCCAAGATGGGCATCGACGACATGTCGGTGGTCGACCCGGGCACGATGAAGGTGCACGGCGTCGAGGGACTGCGCGTCGTCGACGCCTCGGTCTTCCCGTTCGTCACCAACGGCAACATCTACGCGCCGGTGATGATGGTCGCCGAGAAGGCCGCCGACCTCATCGCCGGCAACACTCCCCTCCCCCCGGCTGACGTGCCGTACTACCGCCACCGCGACGGCACGCCTCTCTACCCGCCCGGCGACAGCCGCAACAACGAGGAGCAGCCATGACGATCATGTCCGAGCGCCAGGAGGAGTCCACCGCCGACGGCGTGGAGCCCGCCCTTTCGGTGCGCGACCTCTGGAAGATCTTCGGCCCGCGGGCGGACAAGGTCATCGGTACGCCGGACGCCGACCTCTCCCGCGCCGACCTCAAGTCCAAGACCGGGTGCGTCGTCGGCGTCAAGGACGTCAGCTTCGACGTGGCGCCCGGCGAGGTCTTCGTGGTGATGGGGCTGTCGGGATCCGGCAAGTCCACCCTGGTGCGCCTCCTGACCCGGCTCATCGAGCCGACCCACGGCTCGATCGTGCTGAACGGCCAGGACATCACGTCGGCCACGGAGAGCCAGCTCCGCGACCTCCGCCGCCACCACGTCTCGATGGTCTTCCAGCACTTCGGGCTGCTCCCGCACCGCAAGGTCGTCGACAACATCTCCTACGGGCTCGAGGTGCGCGGCGAGAAGAAGGCCGAGCGGCGGGAGCGGGCGATGCGGATGATCGACCTGGTCGGCCTCACCGGCTACGAGAGCTCCTACCCGGACCAGCTCTCCGGCGGCATGCAGCAGCGCGTCGGCCTGGCCCGCGCCCTGGCCAACGAGCCCGACATGCTGCTCTTCAACGAGCCCTTCTCGGCGCTGGACCCGCTCATCCGGCGCGACATGCAGAACGAGGTCATCCGCCTCCACCACGAGCTCCGCAAGACCATGGTGTTCATCACCCATGACCTGTCGGAGGCGCTCAAGCTGGGTGACCGGATCCTGATCATGCGCGACGGCGAGATCGTCCAGATCGGTCGCCCGGACGAAGTGGTCGCGGCGCCGGCCGACGACTACGTCAAGGAGTTCGTGAGCGACGTGCCGAAGTCGCACGTCCTCACCCTGCGCTGGGTGATGCGTCCGGTGACCGACACGGTCCCCTCGGACGCCCCGGTCCTGCAGTCCGACGTCATCGTGCGGGAGGCCGCTCGGGTCGTGCTCGCCCACCACGGACCGGTCCGGGTCGCCGAGGGCGACCGGATCGTCGGCGTGGTCGACGACGAGGACATCCTCCGGGTGGTTGTGGCAGAGGAACGTTGATGACGACCGCAATCGCGACCCCGCCCAAGCCGGTGGAGCCGGTCGAGCCGGGCGCCGCACCCCCGCCGGCAGCGCCGGCCCGAGGAGTGCCGCGCTGGGTATGGATCCTGGCCATCCTCGCCGGCTGGATCGTGGTCTGGAGCTTCACCAAGGGCACCGACACCCTCTTCCTCTCGGGCCAGGAGCAGACGGACTTCCACGCGCGGCTGTCGGACCGGGTCGGCACCCTCGGCAACAACCCGGTCACCCAGGGGATCGCCGACTTCATCAACGCGATCATCGACTTCCTCCGCGGTCTCATCGCCACCCCGACGCCTCCGCGGCCGGCACCGACCGTCGGGTGGCTCGGCGTGGCCGCCATCGCCACCTGGGTCGGGTACGCCGTCGCGAGCTGGCGGATCGCCCTGCTGGTCGCCGCCTCCTTCCTCTCCTACGGGCTGTTCGGGTACTGGGAGGACTCGATCGACCTGCTGATCGTGACGCTGGTGTCGGTCGGCTTCGCCGTCGTCATCGGCTTCCCGCTCGCCATCTGGATCGCGCTGAGCACGAGGGCGGCCCGCGTCGTCACGCTCGGCCTCGACCTGCTGCAGACGATGCCGACGTTCGTCTACCTGATCTTCGTCGTCATCCTCTTCGGCATCGGTGCCCCGACCGCAGTGGTGTGCACGCTGGCCTACGCACTTCCGCCGATCGTGCGCATCTCCGGCTTCGGCATCCGCGACGTGTCACCGGCCGCGATCGAGGCCACCGACTCACTCGGGCAGACGACCTGGCAGCGGCTGGTCAAGGTGCAGGTCCCGATGGCGCGCAAGACCATCATCCTCGGGCTCAACCAGACCATCCTCGCGGCGCTGTCGATGGCGATCATCGCCTCGTACATCAACGGCCCCGGGCTCGGGAAGCCGGTGCTTGCGGCGCTGACGCGGAACGACTTCGGGGCAGGCCTGGTGCCGGGGCTGCTGATCGTCCTGACGGGGATCATGCTCGATCGCACCACGACGGCGGCCAGCGAACGCTCCGAGCGCGTCGCTCGTGGCGGAGGCGAGGACCCGCGACGCCGTCGGCTCGTGCTGGGCGTGCTGCTCGTCCCCGTCGCGGTCGCGGTCTGGTACTCCCGCTACGCCATCGACGCGGCGAACTTCCCGGAGCTGACGTGGGGACGCTCGATGGCCGACGCCGCCAACTCGTGGATGGGCTCGATCACCTCCACCTTCGACACCGTGGCGGGCAAGCTCGCCGACCTGGTCTCCTACGGCCTGCTCAACCCGATGCAGTCGCTGCTGGCCGACTCGCCGTGGTGGCTGAGCTGTGCCGGGCTGCTGCTGCTGGGAGTGGTCATCGGCGGCCGGAAGGCGATCCTGCCCACCGTGCTGTGCCTGACCGCGATCTACCAGCTGGACCTCTGGCACGACACCATGGTCGTGCTGAACATGACCCTGGTGGCCACCTTGCTGGTGATGGTGCTCGGCGTCGTCTTCGGGGTGTGGATGGCCCGTCGCAGGGCGGTCGACCTCGCCCTCCGGCCCCTGCTCGACGGGGGCCAGACGATCCCGGCGTTCGTCTACCTGATCCCGGTGCTCGCACTCTTCGGGCCCTCGCGCTTCACCGCGATCGTGGCGGCGGTCATCTACGCCGCGCCCGCGGCGATCAAGCTCGTCGCGGACGGCGTCCGCGCGGTCTCACCCGAGGTTCTGGAGGCAGGCCGGTCGACCGGCTCCACGACCTGGCAGGAGATCACGAAGGTCCAGCTGCCGATGGCCAAGGGGTCGCTGGTGCTGGCCACCAACCAGGGTCTGCTCTTCGTGCTCTCCATGGTCGTCATCGGCGGGCTGGTCGGCGCCGGGGCGCTCGGCTACGACGTGGTCTTCGGTCTGGCCAACGCCGACTACGCGGGCAAGGGCCTGGCGGCGGGACTGTCGATCGTCCTGCTCGGGATCATGATCGACCGCGTGATGCGGTCGGCTGCGGCGCGGGCGGGCGCGGCCGCTCCGGCAAGCTCCGGCTCGGGGCGCAGCCGTGGCTTCGGGGGGTGGCGTCGCACTGGGTAGGTCGGGTCTCACCGACGCAGGACTGTGCCGCGAACGCGGCACGCACAAGGGACAAATCAAAGGGAGTAGAAAGTGCTTGATCTGAACAAGCGGTGGGCCGGCCTCGCCGCGCTTGCCTCGAGCGGGGTGCTGGTGCTGACGGCCTGTGGCGGCGGCTCGGTGGGCGCGGAGACGAAGGACAACGCGGAGAAGATCGCCGAGGCGGGCGGCACCTGCGGGGACTTCAACATCATCGTCAACCCGTGGGTCGGCTTCACCGCAGACGCCTACGTCGTCGGCGCCGTCGCCGAGGAGAAGCTGGCGTGCAACGTCACCTACCTCGACCTGAAGGAGGGTGGCCCGTCGTACCAGGCCCTGAAGTCCGGGGACGGCGACGTGATCCTCGAGGAGTGGTCGCACGCCGCGGAGCTGAAGGCCGGCGAGGACGAGGGCTACGCCACGGACGTCGGCTCGCCCGGCAACGTGGGGATCATCGGGTGGTACGTCCCCGAGTGGCTCGCGGAGGAGCACCCGGACATCCTGGAGTGGGAGAACCTCAACGACTACGCGGACGAGTTCGAGACCTCGGAGTCCGACGGCAAGGGCCAGTTCCTGGGGTCCGACCCGACCTTCACCCAGTACGACGAGGCGATCGTCGAGAACCTCGACCTGGACTACAAGGTGGTCTTCTCCGGTGGCGAGACCGCGACGGTGCAGGCGTTCACGAAGGCCCAGAAGAACAAGGAGTGGCTGATCGGCTACTTCTGGGAGCCGCAGTACATCCACGCCGAGGTGCCGATGGCGCGGGTCGCGCTGCCGCCGTACGAGGAAGGCTGTGACGCCGAGAAGTCCGAGGTCGCCTGCGACTACGCGGAGACCGAGCTGAAGAAGGTCGCCCGCACCGAGTTCATCGAGTCCGACTCCACGGCCGCCGTGCTGGTGGAGAACTTCACCTGGACCAACGAGGACCAGAACCTGGTCGCGTCGTACATCACCTCCGACGGCATGTCGCCCGAGGACGCCGCGGCGAAGTGGGTCGCCGACAACCCCGAGAAGGTCGAGGCCTGGCTCCCTCAGTGACCTGAGCGGGCTCTGTCCACGACAGCACCAGCACCGCGCCCGGCCGGGACCGACTCCCGGCCGGGCGCGGGCCATTTTTGTCCGCGCACGTCGCCCTCAACCCCTTGACCGGCGCCGGTTCGATGCGGCAGGCTGTTGCGTATCGCTCAGCGAGTTGTGCATTACGCAAAAGGAGATCCGATGTCCGACCACTCCCCCGACGGCACCGAGTACGTCTTGACGCTGACCTGCCCGGAGGCGCCGGGCATCGTCTTCGCGGTCAGTCGCTTCGTGATGGAGCACGGCGGCAACATCAGCGCCAGCCAGCAGTTCGACGACCGGCTCACGGACCGCTTCTTCATGCGGGTCCAGTTCCGGCTCGACGGTGTCGACGCGGAGCAGCTGCGCCAGGAGTTCGCCCCGGTCGCGACCGAGTTCGCGATGGTATGGCAGCTGCACGACGTGCGGACGCCGACCCGGACCCTGCTGATGGTCTCCAAGTTCGGGCACTGCCTGAACGACCTGCTGTTCCGCACCTCGACGGGAGCGCTGAACATCGAGATCGCCGGCATCGTCTCCAACCACCGCGACTTCGAGGGCGTCGCCGAGTCCAACGGGATCCCCTTCTACCACGTGCCGGTCACCCCGGAGACCAAGCCGGAGGCCGAGGCCCGACTCCTCGAGCTGGTCGACACCCTGAACGTCGACCTCGTGGTGCTCGCGCGCTACATGCAGGTCCTCTCCGACGAGCTGTGCGGCAAGCTCGAGGGTCGCGCGATCAACATCCACCACTCGTTCCTGCCGAGCTTCAAGGGCGCCCGGCCCTACCACCAGGCGCACGCCCGCGGGGTCAAGCTGGTGGGCGCGACCGCGCACTACGTCACCGCGGACCTCGACGAGGGGCCGATCATCGAGCAGGACGTCGTCCGCGTCGACCACTCCCTCGACCCCGCCGCGATGACGTCCGCCGGCCGTGACGTCGAGGCCCAGGTCCTCGCTCGGGCGATCCGGTGGCACAGCGAGCACCGCGTGCTCCTCGACCGCACCCACACCGTCGTCTTCCGCTGACCAGCCGGTCCCCCACGCACGCAGCTGTCGTCAAGGCCAACACAAGGGGAGTCATGCCCGTCACCGTCAAGGGAGTCATCGCCCGCAGCAAGGGAGCCCCGGTCGAGGTCGTCGACATCGTGGTCCCCGACCCCGGACCGGGTGAGGCCGTCGTCCAGGTGCAGGCCTGCGGCGTGTGCCACACGGACCTGCACTACCGCGAGGGTGGCATCAACGACGAGTTCCCGTTCCTCCTCGGCCACGAGGCGGCCGGGGTCGTCGAGGCGGTCGGTCCCGGGGTCACCGAGGTCGAGCCCGGTGACTTCGTCGTCCTCAACTGGCGTGCGGTCTGCGGCCAGTGCCGGGCGTGCGCGAAGGGCAAGCCGCAGTACTGCTTCGCGACCCACAACGCCGCGCAGCCGATGACGCTGACCGACGGGACGCCGCTCTCCCCCGCGCTCGGCATCGGCGCCTTCGTCGAGAAGACGCTCGTCGCCGCCGGGCAGTGCACCAAGGTCGACCCCCAGGCCCCGGCCACCGCCGCCGGCCTGCTCGGCTGCGGCGTCATGGCCGGCTTCGGCGCGGCCGTCAACACCGGCGCGATCGGTCGCGGCGACTCCATCGCGGTGATCGGCTGCGGCGGCGTGGGCAACGCCGCCATCGCCGGCGCCGCCCTGGCCGGAGCGAGCACGATCATCGCGGTCGACGTCGACGATCGGAAGCTGGAGTGGGCCAAGGACTTCGGGGCCACCCACACGGTCAACTCCCGCGAGGAGGACGCCGTCGAGGCGATCCGGCGACTCACCGGCGGCTTCGGTGCCGACGTGGTCGTCGACGCGGTGGGCCGCCCCGAGACCTACGAGCAGGCGTTCTACGCCCGCGACCTCGCCGGCACCGTCGTGCTCGTCGGCGTACCGACGCCCGACCTGGAGATCACCCTCCCGCTCCTGGACGTCTTCGGCCGCGGCGGCGCCCTCAAGTCCTCCTGGTACGGCGACTGCCTCCCCTCACGCGACTTCCCGATGCTGGTCGACCTCGCCCGGCAGGGCCGGTTCCCGCTCGCCGACTTCGTGACCGAGACCATCGGTCTCGAGGAGGTCGAGGATGCGTTCGCGAAGATGCACAAGGGCGAGGTGCTGCGGTCGGTGGTCGAGCTGTGACCGGCCTCCGCTGCGACCGGGTGGTCACCTCCGGCACCTTCAGCCTCGACGGCGGCACCTGGGACGTCGACAACAACGTCTGGGTGGTCGGCGACGACGAGGAGTGCGTGGTCATCGACGCCGCGCACGACGCCCAGCCGATCCTCGAGGCGGTCGCCGGCCGCCGGGTGCTGGCCGTGCTGCTCACCCATGCCCACGACGACCACATCGGAGCCGTCGGCGACCTGGGCGCGGCGACCGGCGCGCCGTCGTACCTCCACCCTGCCGACCGGGTGCTGTGGGACCGGGTGCACGCGTTCGCCCCGGACCGCGAGCTGGCCGACGGCGACGTCATCGAGGTGGGCGGCGCCCGCCTGCGGACGCTGCACACCCCGGGCCACGCGCCGGGCGCGTGCTGCTTCTACTCCGAGGAGCTCGGGGCGGTGTTCACCGGCGACACCCTGTTCCAGGGCGGACCCGGTGCGACGGGACGCTCATTCAGCGACTTCCCCACGATCATCGACTCGATCCGCAGCAAGGTGCTGACCCTGCCGGCCGGGACCGTGGTCCACACCGGCCACGGCGACGACACCACCGTCGGCGCCGAGGCCCCCGAGGTCGAGGCCTGGACCGCGCGCTGACATGGGCAGAAGATCGGACCGGCGGCCGGTCGTGCGGCTGCGTGCCGGCGTCGCGGCCGCACGCCCCGACACGCTCGCGGTCGAGGAGCCGATGGAGATCCGGGTCGGTGGCCGGCAGCTCGCCGTCACGATGCGCACGCCGGGCGACGACTTCGAGCTGGCCACCGGGTTCCTCCTGTCCGAGGGCGTGATCAGGTCCGCAGCCGACGTGGTCGCGGTCCGTTACTGCGTCGACGGGCGTCCCGACCCGGCGTACAACGTCGTCGACGTGACCGTCGCGCCCCACGTGGGGCTTCCCGACCTGACCCGCAACTTCTACGTCTCCAGCTCGTGCGGGGTGTGCGGGAAGGACAGTCTCGACAAGGTCCGCACCGCGGCGGTCTGTTCGGTTGCCGACGACCCCGTCCGTGTGAGCTGGTCGCTGTTGGCCGCGCTGCCGGACCGGCTGCGGGCAGGACAGGCGGTGTTCGAGCGGACCGGCGGTCTGCACGCAGCGGGGCTGTTCACCGCGGACGGCGAGCTGCTGTGCCTGCGCGAGGACGTCGGTCGCCACAACGCCGTCGACAAGGTGGTCGGCTGGGCGCTCGCCGCGGGGTTGCACCCCTTGCGCGGCTGCGTCCTCCAGGTCAGCGGACGCCTGTCGTTCGAGCTGGTGCAGAAGGCGTGGCTGGCGGGGGTGCCGGTCCTCTCCGCGGTGTCCGCGCCGTCGACGCTCGCCGTCGACCTCGCCACCGAGGCGGGGATCACGCTGGCCGGCTTCGTCCGGGACGGCGGCATGAACATCTACTCCGGGGCTGAGCGGGTCGACGTACCCGTGCCCGACGACCGATCAGCGTAGGAGGACCGCACCCGTGGCGTTTTCGAAGATCCTGGTGGCCAACCGAGGCGAGATCGCCGTCCGCGCGTTCCGCGCGGCCTACGAGATGGGCGCCCGGACCGTTGCCGTGTTCCCGCACGAGGACCGGTGGTCCGAGCACCGGCTCCGGGCCGACGAGGCCTACGAGATCGGCGAGCGCGGCCACCCGGTCCGCGCGTACCTCGATCCCGACGCGATCGTCGAGGTCGCGCTGCGCTCGGGTGCGGACGCGGTCTATCCCGGCTACGGCTTCCTGTCCGAGAACCCCGCGCTGGCGGAGGCGTGCGCCGCGCAGGGCATCACGTTCATCGGGCCCGGTGCGGACGTCCTGACGCTGGCGGGCAACAAGGCCCGGGCGGTCGCGGCGGCGCAGGCAGCCGGGGTGCCGACGCTGGCCAGCGTGCCCCCGTCGACGGACGTCGACCACCTCCTGTCCTCGACCGGCGACCTGGCGTTCCCCCTGTTCGTGAAGGCGGTGGCCGGTGGCGGGGGCCGCGGCATGCGGCGGGTGGACGGCCGGGCGTCGCTGCGCGAGGCACTGACGACCTGCATGCGGGAGGCGGAGGGCGCCTTCGGCGACCCGACCGTGTTCATCGAGCAGGCGGTCGTCGATCCGCGGCACATCGAGGTGCAGATCCTCGCTGACGGCACCGGCGGCGAGGACGGGACGATCCACCTCTTCGAGCGGGACTGCTCGGTGCAACGACGGCACCAGAAGGTCGTGGAGATCGCGCCGGCGCCGAACCTCGACCCGGCGCTGCGCGAGCGGATCTGCGCGGACGCCGTGCGGTTCGCCCGCGGGATCGGCTACCGCAACGCCGGCACCGTCGAGTTCCTCGTCGACCGCGACGGCCGGCACGTGTTCATCGAGATGAACCCGCGCATCCAGGTCGAGCACACCGTCACCGAGGAGGTCACCGACGTCGACCTCGTGCAGTCGCAGATGCGGATCGCGGCGGGCGAGACGCTCGCCGACCTGGGGCTGTCCCAGGACACGATCACGCTCCGCGGTGCGGCGCTGCAGTGCCGGATCACGACCGAGGACCCGGCCAACGGGTTCCGGCCCGACACGGGCAAGATCACGTCGTACCGCTCTCCGGGCGGGCCCGGCGTCCGCCTCGACGGCGGTACGACGTACACGGGTGCCGAGGTGTCCGCCCACTTCGACTCGATGCTGGCGAAGCTGACCTGTCGCGGTCGCACGCACGAGCTCGCGGTCGAGAAGGCGCGGCGCGCGCTCGCCGAGTTCCGGATCCGCGGGGTGGCCACGAACCTGGGGTTCCTGCAGGCGGTGCTCGCCGACCCGGACTTCGAGGAGGGCCGGGTCACCACGAGCTTCATCGAGGACCACCCGCAGCTGCTCGAGGCGCGTGGCGGTGGCGACCGGGGCACCAAGCTGCTCACCTTCCTGGCCGACGTCACGGTCAACCAGCCCCACGGACCGGCACCGACGACCCTCGACCCGGCGACCAAGCTGCCGCCGGTGCCGTGGGACCTGCCGGTGCCGGACGGCACCCGGCAGGACCTGGTCCAGAACGGCCCCGAGGCCTTCGCGCACCGGCTGCGGGAGCAGACCCACGTCGCGGTCACCGACACCACGTTCCGCGACGCCCACCAGAGCCTGCTGGCGACCCGGGTCCGGACGCACGACCTGCTGGCCGTGGCGCCCCACATCGCCCGGCTGACGCCGCAGCTGTGGTCGCTGGAGTGCTGGGGCGGGGCGACGTACGACGTCGCGCTCCGGTTCCTCGCCGAGGATCCCTGGGAGCGGCTCGCCGGGATCCGTGACGCCGTGCCCAACATCTGCCTGCAGATGCTGCTCCGCGGACGCAACACCGTCGGCTACACGCCCTACCCGACCGAGGTCACCGACGCGTTCGTCGAGGAGGCCTCCCGGACGGGGATCGACGTGTTCCGCATCTTCGACGCGCTCAACGACGTCGAGCAGATGCGGCCGGCGATCGACGCCGTCCGGGCCACCGGGCGGTCGGTCGCGGAGGTGGCGCTGTGCTACACCGGGGACCTCTCCGACCCGGGCGAGGACCTCTACACGCTCGACTACTACCTGAAGCTGGCCGAGCAGATCGTCGACGCCGGCGCCCACGTCCTCGCGATCAAGGACATGGCCGGGCTGCTGCGTGCTCCGGCGGCGCGCACCCTCGTCACCGCGCTGCGGTCCGAGTTCGACCTGCCGGTCCACCTGCACACCCACGACACCTCGGGTGGTCAGCTCGCGACCCTCCTCGCCGCGATCGACGCCGGGGTCGACGCCGTGGACGCCGCCTCCGCAGCGCTCGCCGGCACCACCTCGCAGCCGCCGCTCTCGGCCCTGGTCTCCGCCACCGACCGCAGCGACCGCGAGACCGGCCTGTCCCTCGACGCGGTGTGCGCGCTCGAGCCCTACTGGGAGGCGACCCGGCGGATCTACGCACCCTTCGAGTCCGGCCTGCCCGCTCCGACCGGCCGGGTCTACACCCACGAGATCCCCGGCGGGCAGCTCTCGAACCTGCGGCAGCAGGCGATCACCCTCGGCCTCGGCGAGAAGTTCGAGCAGATCGAGGACATGTACGCCGCGGCCAACCGGATCCTCGGCAACGTCGTCAAGGTCACCCCGTCGTCGAAGGTGGTCGGCGACCTCGCCCTCCACCTCGTGGCGGTCGGCGCCGACCCCGAGGAGTTCGCGGCCGAGCCGGAGCGGTTCGACATCCCCGACTCGGTCATCGGCTTCCTGCGCGGCGAGCTCGGGGAACCGCCGGGGGGCTGGCCCGAGCCGTTCCGGAGCCGCGCGCTCCAAGGCCGGACCGACCCGCCGGCGGAGACGGCGCTCACCGACGCTCAGCACACCGCCCTTGCGGTCGACCGCCGTACGACGCTCAACGAGCTGCTCTTCCCGGGCCCCACGCGGGACTTCGTCGCCTCGCGGACCCAGTACGGCGACACCTCGGTGCTGCCGACCGTGGACTGGCTCTACGGTCTGCGCGCGGGCGACGAGCACGAGATCGAGCTCGAACCCGGGAAGACCCTCCTGGTCGGACTCGAGGCCATCGGCGAAGCCGACGAGCGCGGCTATCGGTCCGTGATGTGCACCATCAACGGCCAGCTGCGACCCATCACCGTCCGCGACCGGTCGGTGGGGGTCGACGAGCCGAGCCAGGAGCGGGCCGATCCCGCCAACCCGGCGCACCTGGCAGCGCCGTACCAGGGCGTGGCGACGGTCTGCGTCTCCGCGGGGGACACCGTGGCGGCGGGCCAGGTCGTCGCGACGATCGAGGCCATGAAGATGGAAGCCTCCATCACCGCGCCCAGGGCCGGCACGGTCTCCCGCGTCGTCGTACCCCGTCCGCAGTCGGTGGAGGGCGGAGACCTGCTGGTCGTGCTGTGACGTGCGGGCGGCTCGGGTGGCCGGTCTAGCGAGGACGGTCCGGCAGCACCCTGCCGCGGGTCAGCGCGCTCCACACCCGCGCGGTGACGATGTTCTTGCCCTCCAGCCCCAGGTGCTTCCGGTAGCGCGCCACGGCCCGGCTCGTGGCCTGGCCGAACGAGCCGTCGACCTGGATGGGCCGGACCGTCACCGCGGCGTTGAGGCTCCGCTGCAGCCGCGCGACCGGTTCGCCGCCGGACCCCTGGCGCAGCACGGGCTGGTGGCCACGGGCGAGCAGCGACGTCCAGGTGGATCGGTCCACAGCGCCCGTCGGGCGGAGACCCTGACGGGCCTGGAAGCGGCGTACGGCGCGGACGGTGGCGGCGTCGTACTGCCCACTCACCTTCTCCGGGTGGTGGGCCCCGGCCGACGTCAGGCACTGGACCGCCTTGACCACGGCGCCGCGCTCGCCCACGCGCACCTGTCGCGGGGGCACACGCCCCGCCAGCGCCTCGCAGCTCGTCGGGCGCGAGGGCCGGCTGGTGGCGCCGAGGGCGACGAAGTTCCAGTCGATGTCCATCTCGATGCCGCCGAACTCGACCCTGGTGTCGAGCACGTACTGATGGACGCGGCTCGTGCGCATGAAGGCAGGGTCGGCGACGTGCTCCCCCGGCAGCCCGCCGACGCGGTCGATCCAGGCGTACCAGACGGCGTCGGGGCGCAGGTACGCCGGACCCGTGCGGCTCAGCAGCGCGATGCCGGCGTTGACGTGGGAGTAGACGCCGGACCGGTAGCCGCTGCGATGAAGCTGGTTGGTCCAGGCCTCGAGGAAGGCGAGCGAGGACTGACGGCACCGCTGGCTGCTGGTGTCGAACCCCTCGAGGTCGTAGAAGATCAGCTCGCCGCGCGGGAGGCTCAGGGAGCGGGCGGTCGCTGCGGCCCACCGGGCCTGGCGGGCGCCGTCGGCGCGGGCGGCGCCGTACCGGTTGTGGGGCCCGGGCCTCGAGACGATGCGGTGGTCGTAGCCCGTGCACGAGGCCTGGGGGCCGACCCAGATCGGCAGCAGCTTCCACCCCGAGCGGAGCTGCCGGGTCACCCAACGCGGGGTGAGGTGGTGCTGCTCGCAGGCCCGGTGGATGCCGCCCAGGTAGATCCCGACGCCGGTGAAGGGCGAGGCGGTGCGCCAGCGGTCCATCACCCGCTGGCTGGGCGCGCGGCACGCGTCGAAGGCGTGACCGGTCCACTCCGATCCGCGCGGCGCCGGCGGCACGGGGGCGACGACCTGCCTGGCGCGGCGGCCGTCGTCCCGACCGTCGTCCTGGACGGTCAGCGCGCGGGGACTTGCCGCGCCCGCGTCCGGCGGCGTACCGGTCGGCCACTGCCCGACCACCCCGATGGCGACCAGGAACAGGACGAGGGGGGCGAGGGCGCGGGCGGCGGTCTGGAGGGTGGGGCGACCATTGAGGTGCATGGGCGGACAATCAAGAGGCGGCACGGACGCGCGCAGGTTACGCCAGCATTCGCGCGCGCGCCCCATCGGCAGACCCCCCGGTCGGCTCCCCCGTACACGGTGTCTGCCGCCGCACCCGGGTCGCGTCAACACTGCGTCGAGTGTCACCCGGCGGAGCGCGATCCGCAACGAAACCGGTCATCCTGTGGGACGCCATCGCCCTCCGTACGCTCGGGGCATGACTGCTCCCACCAGCACCGCCGCGCTCCAGGCCCGGTTCGCCACCGAGCTGCCGGAGCTCGCCGTACCGTGGCAGGCCGCAGCTGCTCCGGCCCCTCGGCTCGTGGTCCTCAACGAGCCGCTCGCCGTGGACCTCGGCCTCGACCCCGCATGGCTGCGGACCGAGGAGGGCGTCGGCCTGCTCACCGGGACCCGTCTTCCGGAGGGGACCGCCCCCGTTGCCCAGGCCTACGCGGGTCACCAGTTCGGCGGGTTCACCCGGCTGGGCGACGGCCGCGCGCTCCTGCTGGGCGAGCTGACCGACCGCGAGGGCCGGATCCGCGACGTCCACCTGAAGGGGTCCGGTCGCACACCGTTCGCTCGCGGAGGCGACGGACTGGCGGCGATCGGGCCGATGCTGCGTGAGTACGTCGTCAGCGAGGCGATGCACGCCCTCGGCATCCCGACCACCCGGTCCTTGGCCGTCGTCGCCACCGGGCGTGATGTCCAGCGGGAGACGGTGCTGCCCGGTGCGGTCCTGGCCCGGGTGGCCAGCAGCCACCTGCGCGTCGGGACCTTTCAGCTCGTCCAGGCGACCGGCGACGTCGACCTCCTGCGCCGGCTCGCCGACCACGCCATCGAACGGCACCACCCAGCAGCGGCGTCATCCGAGCACCGCTACCTCGCGTTGTACCGCGCCGTCATCTCGGCGCAGGCCGCCCTGGTCGCCCGGTGGATACTGGTCGGGTTCGTGCACGGGGTCATGAACACCGACAACATGACCATCTCCGGGGAGACGATCGACTACGGCCCGTGCGCCTACCTCGAAGCATTCGACCCCGCGACGGCCTTCAGCTCGATCGATCACGCCGGCCGCTACGCCTACGCCAACCAGCCGGTGGTCGCGGAGTGGAACCTCGCCCGCTTCGGCGAGGCACTCCTCCCCCTCCTCGACGACGACCAGGAGAAGGCCGTCGTCTTTGCGACCGAAAGCCTTGGTCGGTTCCGCCAGGAGTACGCCGAGGCGTGGTCGGCCGGGATGCGCGCCAAGCTCGGGCTCGCGGCGGGCCTCTCGTCAGGGGAGGGCACGGCCGCTGACGAGCTGGCGGCGCAGCTGCTGGTGCTGCTTCACGAGAGCCACGTCGACCACACCTCCTTCTGGCGGCACCTCGCGTCTGCCGCGCGAGGGGACGTGGAGCCGGTGCGCGGCCACTTCCTCGACCTGCCGGCGATCGACGACTGGCTCGGGCGGTGGCGGGCGCTCGACCCCGATCCCGACGCGATGGACCGGGTCAACCCGCTCTACATCCCGCGCAACCACCTCGTCGAGGAAGCGCTCCTCGCCGCGACGCACAACGACCTCGCGCCCCTCCACGCATTGCTCGAGGCGGTGCGGCGGCCGTTCGCGGCGAGGCCGGGGCTGGAGCGCTACGCCGAGCCGGCGCCCGAGGACTTCGGTCGCTACCAGACCTTCTGCGGCACCTGAGACCGCTGCTCGCGCTGCGAAATGCGAACCGCCCCTGACCAGCGTTTCCGCAGGTCATCCCTGAAGGAGCGGGGCCGGTCAAGAGTGACGGCTGGCCGTTCTTGGTGGCCTTCGACATCCTTGCTGGCGCGTCGATGTAGGCGACGTGGTCAAGGCTCGGGCGGAGCCCG
>Ga0164290_1001058_pt1 | contig 56314 bp, 35 predicted proteins | sample Micstemetagenome_FD_108782 | JGI IMG/M metagenome (GOLD analysis project Ga0164290, IMG submission 108782) | Contaminated culture microbial community from soil near Moab, Utah, USA - Microcoleus steenstrupii SON62 (Illumina Assembly) | ecosystem: Environmental > Terrestrial > Soil > Soil crust...
CAGCCGCGTGACCGATCCCAAGGAAGTCGATCTGAAGGTCGACGGCCGCGGCGCCGTGACGATTCCTGAGACTGGCCGACGTGTGGTCGTGCGCGGCATGACGCTCGATCAGTTCGAGCGCCGCGCCACCGAAGAGATTGGCCAGGGGCTCCGCAACGCGACCGTTGAGGTCTCGCTGAAGTCGCTCCGTTCGATTTCCGTGACGGTCATGGGCGAGGCGTTTGCGCCTGGCAACTACCAGATGCCGTCCATCGTCACGCTGTTCAACGCGCTGTACGCGGCGGGCGGCCCTTCGGAGAACGGCAGCTTCCGAAACATCAAGCTTAAGCGAGCGAACGGCGGCGGTCGATCCTTCGACCTCTACCGGCTGCTCATCAACGGCGACTCGAGCCAGGACGTTCCGCTCCAGCCGGGCGACGTCATCATCATCCCGCCGGTGGAGTCGCGTGTCAGCGTCCGCGGCGAGGTGAAGCGCCCCGCCATCTACGAGCTCCTCCCGACCGAGAAGCTCCGCAACGCGGTTCGCTATGCGGGCGGCGCCAAGGCGAGCGGCGTGACCCAGAAGGTCTCGGTGGAGTCGATCCGCCCGGGTATGGACCGTCGCTTGATCGACGCGAACCTCCTCGGCAAGGAGAGCTCCGACAATCCGGTGCTCTACGATGGGGACGTCGTCGAGATCTACAGCATCCGACCGGTTCTCACCAACGCCGTTGTGATCGAGGGCGCGGTGGACCTGCCCCGCACGTACGCCTACCGCAAGGGAATGCGCGTCGCCGAGCTCGTCGAGTCGGCCCGCGGCGCCTTGCCGGACGCAGCCCTCGAGCGCGCCGACCTGTTCCGCAAGAACTCCGACGGCACGACCACCCTCGTGGTGGTGAACCTCAAGGGAGCTCTCTCGAACGACGTCAAGCTGAACATCGAGCTTCGCCCGAACGACCGCCTCGTGGTCTACCGGGTCGACGACCTTCGATGGATGGGAGACCGTCAGGTCGAGGTGAAGGGCGCGGTACGCAAGCCGGGCCGCTTCGTCCGAGCGAACAACATGACGCTTCGCGACCTGCTCGTGCAGGCGGGCAACCTCGCCCCCAACGCGAGCGAGCAGCTGGCGTTCCTCCAGCGCGTCAATCCGGACGGCACTCCCGGTGAGATGGTGCGGGTCAACCTCGGCAACGTGATCTCCGGTCAGGACAACCTCGTCCTCCAGGATCGCGACGTCCTCACCGTGCGCACGATCGAGGAGCAGAGCTTCCAGCCGGATCAGGCCGTCGAGATCATCGGCGCCGTTCAGCGCCCGGGCACCTACGTCCGGTCGGCGAACATGACGATTCGCGACCTGTTCGAGCTTTCTGGCAACGCGTTGCCGGTGGCCAACACCAGCCGCATCTACGTGCAGCGATTCAACGCTGACGGAACGGTGGGCGAACTCGTCACGATCGATCTCGGCAAGGTCTTCGCGAACGATCCGAAGCACAACTTCGCGCTCCAGCCGCGCGACCGCGTCACCATCTACACCATTCAGGAGTCGGGCTTCGTGCCTGAGCAGAAGGTCGAGATCGTGGGCGCCGTGCAGAAGCCGGGCGTCTACGTCCGGGCGAGCAACATGCGGGTGGCAGACCTGCTCAACCTGAGCGGCGGCATCCTCCCGACGGCTTCGCGACAGAAGGCGTTCCTGCAGCGCACCAACGAGGACGGCACCCAGGGGCCGCTTCTCACCCTCGACCTCGATCGGCTCCTCGCCGGCGATGCCGAGCAGAACGTCGTTCTTCAGCCGAACGACAAGCTGTCGATCTTCACGCTCGACAACGCGAACTACCGACAGTCGGAGACGGTGTCGATCGTCGGCGCGGTCCTGCGACCGGGTACCTACCCGCGCTCCAAGGACATGACTCTCCGCGACCTCCTCGCGCTGGCCGGCAACCCGCTGCCCAACGCCTCGGACGTCCTTGAGATCGCCAAGTCGAACACGCCGATCGGAACGCCGTTCGCGCGGATCAACGTCAAGGGTGCGGTCGCTGGCGACGGCAACAGCAACCCGACGCTCGACGCGGGCGACGTGATCACCATCCCGCAGCGGTCGGACATGATGGCCAAGCCCCGGGTCGTGACGATCCTCGGCGCGGTCAAGTACCCCGGCCCGTACATGCTGTCGGGTGACAGCGATCGCCTGAGCAACCTCGTCAAGCGTGCCGGTGGCCTCAACCCCACCGCGTTCCCCGAGGGTGCCGAGTTCGCTCGCAACCCGGCGAACCTCAGCACTCCGCGGCAGCTCGAGCTCCAGCCGAAGCTGGTCGAGACGCTCCGCATGGTGGCCGAGGACGAGTACAAGCGAGCGACGGCTCTGGCGGACATGGATCGCCTACGCATCGTCTTCTCGCAGGGATCGTCGATCTCGAGCTCGGGTCAGCTCCCGATCCTCCCCGGCGGCGCCGCCCCGGGCACGGTTCAGCCGGGCCAGTCGACGGACCAGGCTATCGCTCAGGCTCTTCGCAGCGAGGCCGCGACCAAGGCTCGCCAGCTCGGTGAGAAGGAGCTCGTTCCGGCGGGCAACCTCAACGTCAACCTTCCCGAGGCGATGAAGAAGCCGGGCAGCGGCAAGGACGTGACGCTCCTCGATGGCGACGTGATCGTCGTCCCCGAGCGACCGACCACGGTCAGCGTCAGCGGCGCGGTGATCCTCCCCTCGTCCGTCATGTTCGAGAGCGGCAAGGACATCCGCTACTACGTCGACCGAGCCGGTGGCCCGACCAACGACGCCGCCCTGAACGAGATCATCATCGTCCGTGCGACCGGCGCGCTTCAGCGATACGGCCGCGGCGTGAAGATCCAGCTCGGCGACAACATCATCGTGCCCACGAAGGTGATGGCGACTCGGCTGCGAGAGCGGCAGAGCGACATTCAGACTCTCGGCAGCACGCTGACATCGGCGGGAATCACGATCGCCCTCCTCCGCTCGCTCACCCGATAGGGGACGCAAGAGAAGGTAGGAAAGAGGGGCCCGGGCAAACGCCCGGGCCCCTCTTCTCGTTCGTCGGCTCTCTGTTCGATTGACCTAGGGTAGGGGCTATGTGCGGTTGAGGCATTCCTCAGAGCACAGCATTCCCAGTGTCGGAGATCACCGATTCTGTGGGGGCGACGTCCTTCATTGGACCGTGTCCACGAAACGAACAAACTGGGACCGTGTGCCAGTTGACAGCGGTCTAGTGCGGGTTAGCCCTTGACCGCGCCAGCCAGCATCGTCTCGTGGATCTTGTCGCGGAAGATCCAGTACACCACGAGCACGGGCAGCATCACGATCACCAAACCCGCGAACAGCGCGCCCCAGTCCGCCTGGTACTGCTGGGTCATCGTGAGGTTCGCAATGCCGAGGGGCAGCGTCCGGTGCTTCTCGCTTGGAAGGAGCACCAGTGCGAGGCCGTACTCGTTCCAGAGTCCGATGGCGTTGAAGATCGCGACGACGATCACGCCGGGCCTCGCCAGCGGAAACATGATTCGCCAGAAAGTGCGTGCGTGGCCGCAGCCGTCCAGCATGGCGGCCTCAGCGAGCTCGTCGGGAAGCGTCTGGAAGAACCCCGTCAACACGAACACGGTGAACGAGAGCGAATACGCGACGTACACGATCACGAGGCCGTGGACCGTGTCCAACATCTTCATGTCCTTGAGCATGAGGAAGAGCGGAACGATCACCAGGAAGTGGGGGAACATCATGCCGCCCAGAAACGTGGCGGCGAGGAGCTTGGCCCCGGGAAAGACGTACTTGGCGAGCACGTACGCCGCCATCGCTCCGATCGGAATTAGGATCAGCAAGGTCGCGACGGTCACGATCAGGCTGTTGACGAACGCCTGACCGATTCCCGCCTTGCTCCAGGCGTTCGCGTAGTTGCTCCACATGGGCGTGCTCGGCAGGGCCCAGGGGGCACCGAGGATCTCCGCCCCGGGCTTGATCGAGGAGTAGAGCACCCACAGCAACGGCATCACGACCGTCACCGCGAAGAGCAGCAGGAACAGCGATCCGAGCGCCCGCTTCAACGCCGCGCCTCCGCCGGGTTCCGCCGGAATGCGAACAGGATCAGGAGACTGAGCGCCATGACGACCACGAAGTTGCCCACCGCGAGGGCGGTGGCATACCCGAATTGGGAGTTCACGAACGCTTGTTCGTACAGGTAGGTCAGCATGACCTCGCTCTTACGATCCGGCCCGCCTCGCGTCATGAGGAAGACGAGCGCGAAGAGATTCATCACGTTGATCACCAGGTAAACGACGGCGACCCGTTTGACGGACCATAGCAACGGCCAGGTGACGGTGCGGAACCGATGCCACCCGCGCGAGCCGTCGAGCTCCGCCGCCTCGCCCACTTCCTCCGGAATCCCTTGGAGTCCGGTGGCGAACAGCATGATGTAGAAGCCGAGGGCGTACCAGACGAACGCGACGCCGACCGCAGGCAGCGCCCACGCCGACTCGCCGAGCCAGGTGTGAGTGAACCTCTGGAGCCCAACTCCCTCAAGTCCCGCGTTCAGCAGCCCCTTCGGGTTGAAGATGAACTGCCAAAGGACGGCGACGACCACCATCGAGACGACTTGCGGAAAGAGGTAGATCGACCGAAGCGCCCCACTCAGCCGCCCCTTCGCTCGCATGGCGTGCGCCACCGTGACCGCCAGCGCGATCGTAACCGCACCTGCGACCACCAGAAGCCAGAGGTTGTTGCGCACCGCCTGCCAGAAGGCCGTGTCGTCGGCAAGCTTTCGAAAGTTGCCTAGGCCAACGTACACGCGTCGCGCCGAGACGCCGCGCCAGCTGTACAGCGAGAAGATCAGCGCCTGGATCAGGGGCCAGACCACGAAGCCGCCGTAGACGATCACCGCCGGCGCGAGAAAGCCGACGATGAACAGAGTGCGTTCTCGGCTGCGTCGCGACTTCGCCCGCCTTGACGCCGAGGATTGAGACCGAGGACTGGGCAATCCGATGGGAGGTTCGGGTGCGTCCGCGCGCGGGGTCGCCTCGATGCTCAAGGTCGCCCGACCTTGAGCATCGGCCCGTGCAAACCGCGAGCGGGCCACTTGGCGTGGCCCGCCGACGAATCGAGACGCCCGATCAACGCTCCGATGAACACGATCACCCTAGCTCGTCCGGTACTTCTTGATCGAGTCGTCCGTGCGCGTCTTCTCCGCCGCAGCTTCGCAGCGCTCGACGAACTGCTCCGGGGTGAGCTCCTTGTTGAGCATCGAAGTCAGGGCGCCTTCGATTTCCTTCTGCATCGCGGGATACCACTGGCGATACTGGGCCGACCAGACCTGTTTGGCATTGCGGACCGCCTCTGCCTGCGGCACGAGCGTTTCGGAGAGCTTCGCCTCGTCGCTGCCGCGGATCGCCATGAGGGTCTCCTTCTTCTCCACGAACTCCTTGGCCTTCGGAAGCGAGGTCATGTAGCGATACAGGGCGATGGCGGCTTGCGGGTTCTTCGCCGCGGAAGGAACCATCCACGGCTCGATACCGATGAGCGTCAGGCTCGGGTCGCCCTTGCCTCCATCCACCGACGGCGTGCGGAAGTAGGCGAGCTTGGCTCCTGCCGGCATCGACTTCTTCATCTCGGAGGGGAGCCAAGAGCCACAGGGGATCATCGCGGCCTTGCCGTTGAGAAACTGCGTCTGCGCCTCGGTGTGGCTCATGCCCGTCGCGCCCGACTGGAAGAACCCCTTCTGATTCAGCTCGTCGATCCGTTTCGCCGCCTCGAGCATCGCCGGCGACTTCCAAGCGCCAGGTTCAAGGTTCTGAGCGGCGTCGATCGCTTCCTTGCCACCGATGGAGCCTGCCCACGGCAGCAGCATGCCCTCGATCATGTAGTACGGGTACTGCCCTTGGTAGGTGAGCGGAGCCATGCCCTTGGCCTTGATCTTCTCGCCGAGAGTGAGCAGTTCACCGTACGTCTTGGGCGGAGTCCAGCCGTTCTTGGCGAAGACGCCGGGGTCGTACCACCACCCGTAGACCATGGTGTAGAGGGGCAGCATGTACGTCTTGCCGTCCTTTTGGCAGAGCTTCAGGATGTTTGGATCGAACGACTCTCGCCACTTGGTGCCGCCCTCGGCCGGCGCGTCGAGCGCCTGATCGAGAGCCATCACCTGCCCCTCTTCCACCAAGGCCCAGTGGTCCATGCCCCAGCCGGGGAACATCAGGTCGGGCGCGTTGCCCGCCACGAGGCGGGGACGAAGCTGCTCCCAGACGCGCGGGTTTCCGCTGACCTGAATCTTGAGCCCAGGGTTCTTGGCCTGAAATTCCTGCGCCGCCTGCTGGTACATGTCGACGCCGAAGCCGCCCTCGAACGCCACGACCTCAAGATCGCCCGTGGGCTTCGAGTCGCCGACCGGCGCTTCCGCGACCGGGCCACCGGCCTCGCTCCCCTTCGCGGAGTCGCCACAACCAATGAGTGCGAGCGTCGCCGCGCCCGCCAAAAGGATCCAGCTCTTCATCATCTACCTTGGCGTCGTCGCCGCCATCAGACTAGCAGAACCGGGGCCGGCTTGAGTCAGCCTCCGGAGCCGGCTGAAGCCGGCGGTCTCAGGAGTGGTTCTGGAGTCAGGCGTAGCGCTCGCGACGGGAAACGGTTTATCGTGAGGTGCGCGTTCGCGCCCTCCGACCATGCTACTGATCGTTGCCACCGTCGTCACCGCCCAAGCACAGGCCCCCATCGTCGTTCCGCAGCCCCTCTCGATGAAGCCGGCGCTCGGTACCTTCACTCTCCGATCCGACACTAAGATCGTCGCCTCGGACGCAGCTCGAAACGAGGCGGAGAAGCTTCGCGGCTACTTGGCTCCCGCCACGGGGTTTCCCCTCGATCTCGCTCGTCGCGGTGGCGCGAATACCATCTCGATCGTTCTCGACCGCAAGCTCGACCGGCTCGGACCGGAGGCTTACCGGCTCACCGTTCGCCCCGACCGCGTCGAGATCCGCGCCCCGCGTCCTGCGGGCGCGTTCTACGGCGTGCAGACGCTTCGCCAACTCCTCCCCACGGCGATCTTCCGGCGAGCGCCCGTGGGCGGGGCGGCGTGGACGGTGCCGTGCGTGGAGATCGAGGACTCCCCTCGCTTCGCTTGGCGGGGCCTGCACATGGACGTCTCCCGGCACTTCATGCCCAAGGAGTCGGTGCTCAAGTTCCTCGACCTGATGGCGCTCCACAAGCTGAACTCGTTCCACTGGCACCTCACGGACGACCAAGGCTGGCGGGTCGAGATCAAGCGGTACCCGAAGCTGACCCAGGTGGGTGCGTGGCGAAAGGACACGATGCTGACCTACAACCCGCCTACGTTCACGGGTAAGCCCCACGGCGGCTTCTACACTCAGGACGACGTGCGCGAGGTAGTAGCGTACGCGGCCGAGCGCCACATCAACGTGGTTCCCGAGATCGAGATGCCGGGTCACGCCCAAGCGGCGATCGCCGCCTACCCGGAGCTGGGCAACACCGGCAATCCGCTCGAGGTGGGCACGCGGTGGGGTGTCATCGAGAACGTCTTCAACGCCGAGGATCGCACGATCACGTTCTTGCAGAACGTTCTGGCTGAGGTGATCGAGCTGTTCCCGAGCAAGTTCATCCACATCGGCGGCGACGAGGTGCCGAAGAAGCAGTGGCAGGAGAACCCTGCGATGCAGGCCAAGATCAAGTCGCTCGGGCTGAAGGACGATCACGAGCTGCAGAGCTGGTTCGTGCGCCAGATGGACACGTGGCTGTCGGCGCGCGGGCGGCGACTCATCGGGTGGGATGAGATTCTAGAGGGCGGTCTCGCACCGGGCGCGACGGTCATGAGCTGGCGCGGCGTAGCGGGCGGCATCGCCGCCGCCAAAGCGGGGCACGACGTAGTGATGTCACCGACGAGCCACACCTACTTCGACTTCTATCAGTCGAGGGACCACGCCAAGGAGCCGCAGGCTATCGGAGGATTCCTTCCCCTGGAGACGGTGTACTCGTTCGAGCCGGTCCCGGCCGAGCTCACGTCCGAGCAAGCGAAGCACGTCCTCGGCGCCCAGGCTCAGCACTGGACGGAGTACATCCGGGACCCGCGGCACCTGGAGTACATGGCGTACCCGCGAGCCTGCGCCCTCAGCGAAGTGGTGTGGTCGCCAAAGGGAACCCGAAACTTCGGCGAGTTCCGCGGCCGACTAGCGACTCACGTCGAGCGGCTTCGGCTGCTGGACGTGAACTTCCGGCCGCTCGACCGCTGAGAGGGGCTTGGCTGACGAAGGTGATAGAGGCTTTGGGGTGATGGGGTGTTTTTGGTGATGAATGCGACCGAAGTGAACCGTCATGCCTTTCACCTCCATCGCCTTCGTCACCAAGATCCCCTCCATCATCCCAGAGCCTCTCAGAGCTCGATCGCCGTCGAGACCGAGGCTTCCAGCACCTCGTCGGCCGTCACCTCGCGGCCGCGAGCCTGAGAAAGGTAGATCGCTTCCGAGACGAGCATCGTGTTGAGGGCGATCTCAGCGGTGGGCAGGAGCGGCACTCGGCCTTGGAGCGCCGCGATCCAATGGCCCTGGCTGCTGCCGTAGTCCGCGCCGTCGCCCACCACATTGTCCCAGCGGAACCGCGAGCTGCCGAGGTCCGCCGTCGACTTGAGCTCGAGGTGCCCGACGTTCTGGTAGAAGCCGAACGGGCTCAGGCGGACGCCGCCTTTGCTGCCGAGGAGGTACGAGCCCTCGAAGTTGTCGAGGTTCGCCGCCCAGCTTTCGGTGAGCTCCATGGAGCGATCCCCCTCGAAGCGCACGAATCCCGTCGCGAACTCCTCGACGTCATAGTTCGATTTTTCGCGCCGGGCGTCGTCCATGTCGATGCGCTGGTAAGTCTTGCCCGTCACGCGCTCCACCTTCGGGTTCCCCAATAGATAGAGCACCTGAGAGATGTGATAAACGCCCATGTCGTAGAGGGCCCCCCCGGAGGCCTGACGCTTTTGAACGAAATTGGGGGTGCCGTAGCCATCGACGTAGGGACGACCCCGACGGCGGAAGCCGGAGCTTCGGGCGTGGAAGACGTCGCCGAGCTGCCCCGCTTCGATCAGCTCGCGAGCGGCCCGAGTTTCGTTGGCGTACAGCTGTGCCAGCTGGATGTGCAGATTGCGACCGGTTGAGCGGGCCGTCTCCAGCATCGTCACCGCGTCCCGGTAGCTGCCGGCCATCGGCTTCTCGCAGTAGACGTGCTTGCCGGCCTGCAGTCCCGCGACGGTTGCGGGCATGTGGAGGTTGTTGTGGAGGCAGACGTCGACAGCGTCGATGTCGTCGCGCCGAAGCACCTCGCGGAAGTCGGTGGCCACGTCCGCCGGGCCGTACTTCTCCGCCGCCGTCTCCGCCGCGCCCCGGTTCACGTCGCAGAAGACCACCATCTCGGCTCCCTCGATTTCCGAGTACGCCTTCATGTGCTGCTGCGCGATCTGACCGCAGCCGATCATTCCGATCCGAATCTTGTCCGCCATAGAGGCGAATCTAGCACTTGCGGCGCGGAAGGGTAAGAGTGGCTTGGCCACTTTCGGACCCCGGCCAGTGAGAGTCTCACTTGGGACGTGGCGCGGGATCCTTTGTGCACGGACACTACAAACGACGAGCCTTTCCCTTGTGCGGTTCTTATCGTAAGAGGCAGGTAGATGTTGCTGCGTGACTACGGCCGCAGATCTTCGCACTCGTCGATCGTAAAGCGGAAGGTCGCACCGTCTCCCGAAGACTCCGCCCAGATACGCCCCGCGTGTCGCCTCACCATACGCTCGACGGCCGCCAGGCCGATGCCCGTGCCGGGATACTCGGCATCGCGCACGAGGCGCTCGAACGCCCGGAACATCTTGTCGTGCTGCCGCGCGTCGAACCCAATTCCTCTGTCGCGGACATAGAACGACGTGCAGGAGCCGGTCGGCTCGGCGCCGATGTCGATCACTGCTCCCGAGGGAGAGAACTTCAGGGCATTCTCCACGAGCTCGCGAAGGATCGCGGTCACCAAGTTCTCGTCCGCTCGCACCCGCATGTTCGGCTGAATCCGAAAGACGGGACGTCGATCTGGCCAGCGGGCGGCCTGCTCGTTGGCCACCGTCGTCGCGATCTCGGTGATGTCGAGGTCGATCGGCTGGAGTTGGAGGCGCCACAGGCGCGACAGCCGTAGGAGCTCGTCGATGAGTCTCGCGAGCCGGTTCGCATTGTGCGCTTGCCGTTCGAGGAGTTCTCGCGCCTCGTGCCCGAGGTCCGGCCCCGCCTCCTCCAAGAGGATCGAGCTCGTCGAGACGATCGCCCGGAGCGGCGCACGAAGGTCGTGGGAGATGGCGTAGGTGAAGTCGTCCGCCTCCCGGAGCGCCTCGTGGAGTTCGGTGGTGCGTTCCGTGACCCGCTGCTCCAACTCATCCTCGGCCTCCTTCCGGTGCGTCGCGTCCTTGAACACCTTCACCAGCGTCCGCACCTGACCCTCCGGACTCTTGAGCGCGAGCATCATGCCGCTGCCCCAAAAGCGAGTTCCGTCCTTGCGAACGTGCCAGCGCTCGTTCTCTGAGCGCCCGGTCTCGAACGCTCGACTCGCCTCGCCATCGGCTTCGCCCGCTTCCAAGTCTTCGGGAACGAAGATGATGTCCCCCGACTCCCCTTGCACCTCTTCAGCGGACCAGCCGGTGATGTCCTCGGCCCCTTTGCTCCAAACGGTGATCCGCCGATCGGGCGTCATGATGAGCAACGCGTAGTCCCGCGCCTGCACAACGAGGGCGTTCAGGACTTCAGCGGCGATCTCGGGTTGGACTCCTTCGGGCATCGCACGTTTGACGACGCGTTGACGAAAAAGTGGCGCGAGCAAGGCGATGCCCGCATTCGTCGTAGAGTGCGTTAATGGTGGCGAACACAGGCTGGGTGGCGATGGGGACCGTAGTGGCGATCGGCTTGGTGGCGGCTTGTGCGCCTTCGCCGGCGTCGAGCGATCAGACGGGGACGTCTGTGCCGACGCCTCAAGTCCAGCGATACGAGCGACGAGCCAAGCACGACCCGGACGGCACGGGGATTTTCTACATGGGGCGAGAGATCGCGCACTACATGAGCCACGAGGCAGCAAGCTGGCTCGACCGGCCTGAGCGTGACGCCGAGGAGGCCCCGCGTCGATTGCTCGACACCCTCAAGCTCCGCCCCGGAATGGTGGTGGCCGACGTGGGGGCCGGCAGCGGCTACTTAAGCTTTCCGATTGCGCGCCGGGTAGGCAACAAGGGGAAGGTCTTGGCCGTGGACATTCAGCCGGAGATGCTCGAGATCATCCGACGAAAGGCCAAGGAGTCGGGCGTTGGCAATGTCGAGACGATTCTCGGCGCATCCGACGATCCAAAGGTGCCGGCCGGCACCGCCGACCTCATTCTGCTGGTCGACGTCTACCACGAGCTCGACAAGCCGTACGAGATGACCCAGAACATGATTCGGGGACTGAAGCCCGGCGGCCGACTGGTGCTGGTGGAGTACCGAGCCGAGGATCCCTTCGTGCCGATCAAGCCGCTGCACAAGATGACAGAGGCGCAGGTTAGGCGGGAGATGGCGCAGTTCCCCTTGCGCTGGAAAGAGACCGTGCGCTCGCTGCCACGGCAGCACGTGCTGATCTTCGAGAAGCTTTAGGCGACCGAGCGGGGACACACGAGTTCGCGGATCCGGGCGATGCCAACGCGGAGCGGGATCACGCCGCGCGACGTCTCAAGCCCGATTCGTGCCTCACGGTGCTCCGGCCGCCACGAGAAGGCCAAGTCGACCCCTTTAGCTTCCCACGGCTCTTGGGCGCGCAGGCGATCGGAAGGGACACGCACGTGGCCGACGACCACACCGCGGCGACGAACTGTGAGAAGGGCTTCGTGCGCGAGGCGCTCGAAGTGGAGATGGAACTCCGACATCGATCCGTCTACGTCGCGCAACTGCAGCACACGATCACTTTACCGCGTAAACGCCCCGATCGAATCTGCGGACTTCGCCTCAACGAGTCTCTATCTGTCCAAGCCGAGGCGATATCATGAGCCGATGCGCTGGTGGCCGGCAGTTTTCGCTTTGTTGCTCGTAGGGTGCGGAGGCAGCCGCGGCTCCGCGTCGGGTGACGACCGCGTTCTCTATTCGGAGTCGCGTTTGTTCGGTCCGCAGGGCGGCACCTTGCGCGACGCGGAGAGGGGAATCGAGGTCTCGATACCCGCGGGGGCCTTGCGTCGGTCGACGACGATCCGCCTCCGCGTGACCGAAACGCCGAGACCGGCTACGGAGCGCCCGAATGCCGACACCTCGGACGACCGCGTGACTCTCGAACTCGAGCCGACGGCGCTCGCACCCGACGCCAAGATTCGCGTCAGCCTGCCGTTTGCCGAGGAGAGCTACTCGCCGCTGGGTTCGTCGCTCTTCGCGATGGATTCGGATGGAGTGCTCGTGCCGCTCGCCGAGACGTTCGACGACCCGGGCGACCGTCTGATGGCCGACATCACCCCGGCGGCTTTGGATGCCTTGAGCGAGTCGAATCGCGCGATGGTCACGCTCGACCTGTTCACCTCGGACGTGGACGCGCCGAAGCTGCGAGCACCGTTCGTCTCCTCGTTGAAGCACTACAATCCGTCGACTCGGACGTTCGACGTCACGCGGAGCACGCCGATCCTTCCGGGTAAGCGGATCGGGGTAGTGGTCCACGGCATCAACTCTAGTCTGGAGTTCATGACCTATCTAGCCGACTCGCTCGCCCGTCGTCGCACGGCGTCCGGAGAACCGGTCTACGACTACATCGTCGGATTCGAGTACACCTCGAACGCGCCGATATCGCAGATCGGTACCGCGTTCGCCTCGGCCGTCGCTAGCCCGATCGAGGGCGCGGCCCGGGTCGATGTGTGGGCGCACAGCATGGGCTGCCTGGTCTCGCGTTACGCGATGGAGAGCCCGGCTCTGGGCGCGGCCCGCATCGGTCCGAAGGTGGCGAACTACGTCGGGCTCGCCGGTCCGCAGGAGGGGGTTCCGCTCGGGCCTCTGAAGACGTTCGCGTGGCTCTTTGGCCTCGAGGCTGAGCCGTGCCTGAACGACTTGGGGACGAGCCGAATGGGTAACTGGAAGGACACCCCCTTCCTCAACGCGTTGAACTCTCCGACTTCGCCTGAGGTCGGCACCGCCAAGTACCACACGTACGCCGGCACGGACTACAGCAGCTTTTCGTGGCCCTTGGGCTCGAGCGTCTCGGCCGCCTACTACCTGCTCGCCTGGCGCTTCGTCGAGTGCGACGGCGTGGTGGCGGGATATTCGGCGCACTCTCCGGTGCTCGCAACGAAGAGCGCCTTTTGGGCGCAGCGAACCTGGCCTTCGCGGAATGTGAACCACTACGGCGCACGCGAGGACGTGTTCGGCTGCACGCCCGGGAGCAACAGCACCACCTGCACCTTGGAGGCGGTTATGGACGGCTGGTTCCAAGACTCGCTCGCGGTTCGATAAGAACCTATCACGACCTTCCGCACGCGAGGCGCGGAAGGTCTATGCTTCTTAACATGACCGGTGTTCTCGCGCTCCTCCTCAGCCTTCCCGGATATCCGGTGGCCCCTGGCGTTGTAGTGGAGCGAGGGAAGGTGCTCGAGATCGCGGTCCAGCCGGGTGCCTCGGCTCCGGAGCGCCTCGCCGCGCGCGAGCTTGCCGATGGCCTCGCCGAGATGACCGGCGCGAACGTGAAGCTGGTCGAGCGGACCTCGTCTCGGGCCAACTCGATCATCGTCGGCCAAGGGTCCGTGGCGGCGCGCGAGTTCCCCGAGATCGACTTTGCCGGACTCAAGCCGGAAGAAGTCGTGATCCGGTTGAAGGGGAGCCGGCTCCTCGTGGCCGGTGGGCGTCCCCGTGGCACGGTGTACGCCGTAAATCGCCTTCTGCACCGGCAAGGGATCCGCTGGTGGACGCCCTGGGCCACGGCGGTGCCCAAGCGTGCGAAGCTCGTTCTGAGCGATCTCAACGTGCGCGAGACGCCCAGGTTCGAGTACCGCTCGCCGTTCTGGTACCACGCGTTCGACCGCGACTGGTCGCGCCGGAACTACGCGAACGGCCACCACCATCGGGTCACCGAGGAGGACGGTGGAAAGGTGACGTACCAGGAGTTCGTCCACACCTTCTACACCCTGGTGCCGCCGGACAAGCACTTTAAGGACCACCCGGAGTGGTTCAGTCTGATCGACGGCAAACGGACCTTCCAAGGCGCCCAGCTTTGCACCACGAACCCCGAGCTGCGCGACTTCGTGGTGCAGCGCGTGCGCCAGTGGCTGCGGGAGCACCCGACCGCGACGATCGTCTCGGTGAGCCAAAACGACTGGTACGGCGCGTGCCAGTGCGACCGATGCAAGGCGCTGGACGACGCGGAGGGAAGCCAAGCGGCGAGCGTGCTCGCGCTGGCGAACTACGTGGCGGAGAAGATCGAGCGCGACCACCCCGGCGTGGCGATCGATACGTTGGCGTACCAGTACACGCGCAAGGCACCCAAGACGATGCGGCCCCGCCCCAACGTCATCGTGCGCCTCTGCAGCATCGAGTGCAACTTCGCCCAGCCGCTCACGCACCCTTCGAACGAGTCGTTCGCGCGGGACGTGCGCGACTGGAGTCGCCTGACGCAGCGGTTGTACGTGTGGAATTACGTCACGGACTTCCCGCACTACATGCTGCCGTTCCCCAATTGGTACGTGGTCGGACCGAACGAGCGGTTCTTCGCGGCCAACGGGGTGAAGGGGCTCTTCGAGCAGGGGGCGTACCAGTCGTTCGGCGCGAGCATGGCGGAGATGCACGCTTGGGTTCAGAGCCAGCTGCTCTGGGATCCAGGTCAAGACGACCGCAAGCTCATCGGAGAGTTCCTGCGCGGCTACTACGGTCCCGCGGCACGACCGATCCAGGCTTACCTCGACCTGATGGCGAAGGCGGCGCGGAACGACAACGCGACGATTTGGATCGGCCCCGACGCGCCGTTCTTCACCGCGGAGACGATGCTGAAGGCCGATCGCCTCTGGGACTCGGCCGAGGGCGCCGTGGCCAAGAACCCTGACCTCCTGTGGCGCGTGCGCCAGGGTCGGTTGCCGGTTCGCTACGTCCTCCTCAACCGCTGGGTAGCGATGCGCTCCGAGGCCCAGCGCAAAGGGATCGCCTGGCACTTAGGAGAATCGCGCAAGGCGGTGGCCGACGCGTGGATGGCCCTCGCCAAGGGTCCAGGCCCGAAGGGTTGGTCCCCCATCACCCACATGAACGAGCCCGGCCTGACGCCGGACCGCTGGGCCGCCCGCTTCTCGGTGGATCCCGCGCCGGTCGTTCTACCGACCCGCGGCGCCTCGCGTCCGCTCCCGCCGGATCTCGCCGTGCCTTCCGGTGCCGAGGTGATCGACCTCCAAGACGACCTCGCCCGTCTCTACGGAGAGGGAGACATGGCCGAAGTGCGGCCGGACCCGCAGGCGTCGGACGGCATCGCCGTCCGCATGCCCGGCACGCACCACGAGTGGGCTTTCCAACTCGCGGCGGCGAAGATGCCGCCCAAGGCCCGCCAGGGGCGCTGGCGTGTCTACGCCGTGATCCGAGTCGAACCCGGTACCGACCTAGGCAACCCTGCTTTCACCGCCGGCATCCACAGCACCACGCTCAACCGGAGCCTCGGCAACGCGCAAGCCACGGCGACGGACGCGGGATCCGGCTACCGAACCTATCACCTGGGCACCACGGAGCTCGCCGACGGCGCCTACGTGTGGGTCGCGCCGACCAACGAGGCGGCGGGGAAGGCGGTCTGGGTCGACCGGGTGGTGTTGGTGCGAGAAAACTGAGGCGCTGCGCAAGTCGAGAGACCGAGCGGTTCCTAAGTCGGTGTGAGAATCCCGGCGCCCGGTGAAAGCCTCCAATGGCGGCAATCCCCGGGCCTACGGAGAGGTTGCGAGTTCAATAGGCAGTCGGCTCAGGTAAAGAAAGGCTCACGCTCGGTCAGAGCCTGAGTCAGCGAGGATTCGAGAGCCATAGCCTAAACGGCTCTGAGGGTAGTGTGACCTTCGAGGTTCTATGGATCGCTTAGCTTGGTGGACGGACGCGCGGTACGGGATGTTTATTCACTGGGGCGTGTACGCGTCCTTGGCGGGACATTGGCGTGGGCAGCGGATCGAGGGGCTTGGAGAGTGGATCCGGTGGCACGGCAAGATTCCGGCCGCGGAGTACCACCAGGTCTCGGCGGAGTTCAATCCGGCGGAGTTCGATGCCGACGCTTGGGCGCGTCTCGCCGTCGAGGCCGGGATGCGGCATCTCGTGTTCACGGCCAAACATGCCGACGGCTTTGCGATGTTCGACTCGGCAGTCCATCCCTTCAACTCCGTTCGTCACGCGCGGTTTGGTCGCGATGTGGTGGCGGAGGTCGCGGCCGCCTGTCGGCGTCATGGACTCAAGCTCGGGCTCTACTACTCGCACGCGATGGACTGGAACGAGCCGGACGCGGCGCAGCACTGGATTGATCCAGAAGGCGAGAGTCGCGACTTCGAGGCGTACTTTCGCCGCAAGTCGCTTCCTCAGCTGCGGGAGCTCCTTACGAACTACGGCGAGGTGTCCGTTCTCTGGCTCGACGTGCCGTTCCTCATCAAGGAAACGCAGTGCGCGGAGATCCTTTCGCTGGTCCGCGAGCTTCAGCCCGACTGTCTGGTGAACAGCCGCCTCGGTTGGTCTTCCGAGTGGGACTTCAGCAGCATGGGCGACAATGAGGTCCCTGCGACGGCGCTGCCGCATGCTTGGGAAACGGCGGCCACCCTGAACGACACTTGGGGATACCGCTCGGACGACGAGGCGTGGAAGTCTCCGGCCGACGTGTTGCGCCTCCTGACCAGCGTCGCCGGCAAGGGCGGGAACCTACTCCTGAACGTGGGCCCCGACGGCGAGGGAAGGATCCCCGAGCCAGCGGAGCGTTGCCTTCGAGAGGTGGGGCGCTGGCTCCGGGAGCACGGCTCGGCCATCTACGGCACGTCGGCGGGGCCCTTCCCGTACGATCTCCCTCAGGGGCCGATGACCCAACGGGGAAGGACGCTCTTCCTCTTCCTAGACGGTTGGGAAGGCACGCGCCGGATCGCGGGCCTGCCCGAGTCCGCGAACATAACCGAGGCGAAAGATCCGCTCATGTCGGTGCTGACGATGGAGTTCGATCGGGAAGTAGTGGTGGACCCGATCCCGCAGCCTCAGGGCTACGGAGAGATTAGGGTCCCGGCCGCCCTGGCTCAGCGCGCGGGAGAGGTCAAGATCGACGGATCGGGAGGAGCCTACGGCGGCCCGGGAGAACTGAGATGGACCGTCCGATCCGCGGGCGGAACGCACGAGGTGTGGCTGGACTCGATCTGCCCCGATCACCGCGAAAACGGTGGTCGATGGCGGGGAGGAGCGCGAGTGGCCCTGAATGGAATCGAGGTGAGGTTGCAAGCGGACCGTCCGCTCGAAACGCCTCGCTCGCGCTACTACGAGGAGATGGCGAGCCGGATCGGTGAGGTCGAGCTGCCTTCTGGAGAGTGCGAGGTCGCGCTCGAGATCTTGGACCCTCTGGAGTCGAGGGTGGCCACGTTGAGGCTGCTCCCCGCCACAGGCGGGGACGTCCCGACGGAAGCCGAAGGGTAGCCGCTAGACGCGAACCTTCGGCTTGATCCGGATGTGCGGCTCGGCGAGCGGCTCTCCTCCAAGGAGGGTCTCGAGGCGGTCGAACATCGCCTGAACGATCTCGGCCGAGTCGTACTCGACCAAGGTGAGGTCGCCCTCGTACGCGCTGAGTACGGGGGAGCCGCTGTTGGCGTGCGAGGCGACCACGAGGTCCCGCTTCGGCAGGATGTCGTGACGCTGCAGCGCCAGCATCACGTCGCGGGTCAGGTTGTCGTTGGTGACCAGCAACCCATCGGGCCAGCGTTCTCGCGGCGCCCCGAAGAGTTCGCTGGTCCACTCGAGAGCCTGATCGAAGCTCGATCCGTCGGATGACTCGCTAGGTTGCGGCCGAACCCACTCTTGGCGGTACTGCAGGCCACGCGCGGCCAGCGATCGGCGAAACGCAGTGACGGCAGTCTCGTCCGGGTCACGCCCTTCGCGCTCTGGCAGGAGCCAAAGCGCCAGGCGGCGACAGCCGGCCTTCATAAGCGCATCCACGCCGAGCTCCACGAGATCGGCGTTGTCGAGATTCACCGAAACCGGTCCCTCTCCGGCGAACGCAACGACCGCCACCCCTTCTTCGCTGATCCAGTCCACCGTTTCAACCGGAACGCCGACCGTCAGCACCCCTTGGACGCGTCCGGCGCGGATGTCGTCCATGAGCCCCGGGTGCAAGGCGGGCTCCTGAGTGCCCGGTTCGGGGTCTAGAGTCGAGAAGTGGAACGCAAGGTCGTAGTGCGTTCCTGCGACCCGGAGTCGCGCCTCTCCGACGATCAGCTCCCAAAATCGCTGCAGGCGAGGCTCGATCGAGAACCGAGGGTCGCAGATGAGGGCAATCCCTTGCCGAAGGTCAGGCGAGACGAAGATGCCCGAGCCTTGTTTGCGCGAGAGGATTCCCTCGGCCTCCAGTTGCCCCAGCGCCGCGTCCATTGTGGCCTTGCTGACCTGTGCTTGAGCGCACAACGTGGCGAACGTCGGCATTCGAGCGTCCGGCCCAAGGCTGTAGGCGATCTGCGACACCAGCGCACAGGCGTGGTCGAGTTTCGCTTTCGGTCGAAGGGCAGTTCCCATAAGTGCGCTTGTCGTGTATAACTGTCCTAGTATATCAGGACAGATGGAGCGGGGCTCGTGTTGTGTGAGCAAACGCTCGGTCGAAGATCCGAACGGGAGCACCATGCATTATCAACCCTCACGAGAGCAAATCGCGAGCTACCAGGAGAATGGCTTTCTCGTTATCGAGGGCTTCCTCGACAGCGACGAACTCGAGCGATGGCGCGCGATTACGGACGACGCCGTCGCCAAGCGGCTCGAGGCGTCCAAGACCGCCGCGGGTTGGGGCGCCGACTCAAACTCCCTGACGAATCAGGGGAACCCCGACGACTACTACTCCCAAGTCTTTACCCAGTGCGTGAAGCTCGCCGACACTCACGACGGGATGCGCGAGCTGATGTTCGACCCGCGGCTGGGTGAGATGGCGGGCAAACTCGCGGGCGTCGATGGGATTCGCATCTGGCACGATCAGGCGCTCATCAAGCCGCCGTTCGGGAATGCCACGGCTTGGCATCTCGACAATCCCTACTGGAGCTTCTCTTCGAGAAACTCGCTCTCGATCTGGGTCGCCCTCGACGACGCGACGCGCGAGAACGGCTGCATGTACTACCTCCCGGGTACGCACAAGACCGCGCGCTACGACAACGCGAACATCGGCGTGAACCAACGCGACCTCTTCAAGCTGTACCCCGAGTGGCTCAGCATCCAATCCGTGTGCGCCGCGTGCCCCGCGGGCAGTGCGGTGTTTCACAACGGCCTCACGGCGCACGGTGCCGGCGCCAACATGACGGCGGGCCAGCGCCGGGCCATGACCTGCGCCTACATGCCTAACGGCGAGCGGTTCAACGGGGAACGCAATGTCCTGCCGCAGAGCTACGTCGACACTTTGAAGGTGGGCGACGTGCTGGACAACGACGAACACAACCCGCTCATCTGGAGTCGCTAGTCCGCGCAAGGAGTCGAGATGGCCGTCGCTCTGGATCAGTTGATTCGCGAACACCAGCCGGGCCTCACCTTGGCCCAACCGTTCTACACCGACGCGGAGATCTTCAATCGGGACATGGAGCGGGTCTTCCGGCGCCAGTGGCTCTTCGCCGGCTTGGAGGCCCAGATCCCCAAGCCCGGCGACTACCAGATCTATCGTCTCGATCCCGACGAGATTCTTCTCGTTCGGGACGACGATGGCAGCGTCAACGCGCTCTTCAACGTCTGCACCCACCGCGGCTCGCGCATCTGTCTGGAGCCGCAGGGGCATGTGAAGATGTTGGTCTGTCCGTACCACCAGTGGGTGTTTCGGCGCAACGGCGAGCTGAGGGCGGCTCGACTCACGGGCGAGAGCTTCGACGCGTCCGCCCACGGGTTGGCCAAAGCGCATGTGAAGGTCATCGAAGGCCTGATCTTCGTCTGCCTTGCCGACGAGCCTCCCACGTTCGAAGAAGTCGAGCAGAGTATTCGTCCGCACCTCGCGCCGCTCGAGCTCGCGGGCGCGACGATCGCGCACCACGAGCGCTACGACCTGCGCGCCAACTGGAAGCTCATCGTGGAGAACTTCCACGAGTGCTACCACTGCCCGGGCACCCATCCGGAGTACTGCACCGTCAGCAGCTGGGCGGCCTCGATCAATTCCCCGAAGCCTGAGTACCACGATTCGTACGGCCGGAAACGATTAGCCGAGTGGGAGGCGCTAGGCCTGCCGACGCACTTCCTGCCCCTCACCGAAGAGCGCCAGTTTTACGTCGGGCGCATGCCGCAACGCGAGGGATTCGTGAGCCAGAGCATGGACGGTTCGGCAGTCGGTCTGCCCCTGGGCCGACTCCCGAGCCAGGACGTGGGATACGTCGGCATGGCGATCTGGCCCAACCTCTTCTTCGAGGCGCCGGGCGACTATGCCGTGATCATGCAGCTGACGCCTGCGGGACCGACTCGTAGCTTCGTCGACATGTACTGGCTGGTCCATCCCGACACCCCGAAGCAGCCCGACTACGACGTGCAGCGAGTGATCGAGGTTTGGAAGGCGACCGGAGAGCAGGACTGGGAGCTCTCGGTGAACAACCAACGCGGCATCGAATCGACGCGTTACCGGCCCGGTCCATACGTTCGCGGCTACGGGTTGGAAGATCCCCTCGTCATGTTCGTCGATTGGTACCTGCGCGAGATCGCGTGAGCCAGCAAGTGAGCCAACTATGGAAACCAAGACCCTCCCTCCGCTCGACGCTCCCTACACCCTGAAGCCTGAGCAGATCGCCGAGTACCGCGAGAACGGCCACGTCTACTTGCCGGCGGTCTGTTCCCGCGAGGAGATCGCGCAGTACGAGCCGGTGATCACCGGCGCCTCCCGCCGCTTCAGCACGGAGACGCGGCCGATCGAGGAGCGCGACATCTTCGGCCAGGCGTTCACGCTTGTGCCGGGGCTATGGAATCGCGATGAAGCCGTCGCACGATTCACGCTCGCCAAGCGGTTCGCCGGCATCGCGGCGGAGCTCATGGGTGTCGAAAGCGTGCGCCTCTTCCACGACGTGTCGATCAACAAGGAGGCCGGCGGCCGGTACACGCCCTGGCATCAGGACGCCTACTATTGGCCGATGGACACGGAGCACACCATTACCATGTGGATGCCGCTGATCGACATCACTCACGAGATGGGGGGTCTGAACTTCGCGAGCGGATCGCATCGCGAGGGGCACTTGGGCGACGGCATCTCCGGCGATTCCCAGGCGTTCTACGATGAGCTCATCGCAAACCGAGGCTTTCCGGTGGTGAGCCACGCCCAGAAGCAAGGAGTCCTCCGCGCGGGCGATGCCACCTTCCACGGCGGGTGGACCCTCCACTCGGCACCGGCGAACAACAGCGACCGAGCCCGTCAAATCATGACCGTCGTGTACTACGCGGATGGCGTACCCACGTACGTGGACATGGGCAATCCCTACCGCCAATCGGACTTCGAGAACTACATGCCGGGCGTGGTTCCCGGAGATTTGGCAGCGAGTGCGCTCAACCCACGTCTGTACCCTTGAGCCGATCAGGGGACCGGCCGGTCCAAGGCCGCAGAACCACGTTCCACACCTTCGACCAGCGCAATCCTGTTGTATGATTGTCCTGATAAATCAGGAGAGTTAGCCGCGGTGATCGTGAAGTGCGATCTGTCCAATCCTCGCGAGCCTTCAGGCGTACTCGAGGTCACCGACGAGAAGGGCTCCGTATGCTGGGGCACGATGGCCGCGACTGATCCTCCAGTGGACTTCGAATGAATACTTCGCATAAGCTTTGCACTCTCGCCCTTCTCGGGGCGGCGATCGTCGCGAACGCTCAGTCGGGCACGGATGCCAAACGGCTTGTGATCGTCCCGATTGGCGACAGCATCACGCAGGGAGGACGGGCCGATCGGCCGGAGTACACCTACCGGTACCCGCTGTTCTGGAAGCTGAAAGAGGCAGGTTACGACGTCGATTTCGTCGGTTCCCTCCGAGCGGGCCTGAATCCCGAAGCGAAGTGGCCCGAGAAGGGCGGGGTGCCTTTCGATCCGGATCACGAGGGGCATTACGGTTGGAAGACGAAAGCCGTGCGCGACAACCTCGCGCAGTGGAGCGCGAGTTGGAACGCGGCGCCCGACGTTGCCTTGATCCACCTCGGCACCAACGATCAGGACTCGAAGGACATCGCCGCCGACATCGTGCAGCCGCTCAGGGACATGGTGGCGTTCTTGCGCACCAAGAACCCGCGCGTGGCCGTGCTTATCGGCCACCTCAACTTCAACGGGGGCAAGGCGCTGGAGATCCGGCCGCTCGTCGAAGCGATGGCGAAGGAGATGAGCACCCCGGACTCACCCGTCCGCACGGTCGCAACGTACGAGGGATGGGTCGAGAACCCGGAGCAGCCGGGCACGGACACCTTCGACTGGGCTCACCCGAACGAGCAGGGCCAAGCAAAGATGGCGGACAAGTGGCTCGCCGCCATGGAGCCGCTGTTGCCGGGGCTCGCTGCCAGGGGCACCAAGGCTCCTGCGGCCAGCTCGGCGGTCAAATCGGCCGCCGGTGCGACGTGGGCGTTCAACCCACCGCGCGACTCCTTCTCTTCGAACGCCTTCTTCGACATGCGCTCGCTGAATGAGAAGGTGGCGGGCCAGAGCGGCTTTGTGACCTTGGACAAGAACGGCCGGTTCGTTCGGGGCGACGGTCAGATGATTCGCTTTTGGGGAGTGGTCTCGGACAATCAGAAGCCGGTGTCTGAGGGCTCAACTTCCGAGCCGCGCAACTTGGCGCACCACGCACGGTGGCTCGCGAAGCGCGGCGTGAACATCGTCCGAACCCTGGTCGACCTCACGCCCCGCTCGGGCGAGGGTTGGGGATCGGTCAACAGCGACAACCCGAACGAAGTCAACCGCAAGGAGCTGGACGGGGTGTGGCGCTACGTCGCGGCGATGAAGAAGGAGGGCATCTACTCCCTCGTCTGCCCGTATTGGTCGCTCACGGTGAAGCCCCCCAAGAGCTGGGGAATCGACCTTCCGGATGGGAAGGACACCCACGCTCTCCTCTTCTTCGATCCGAAGATGCGCGCGCTCTATAAAAACTGGCTGCGCATCATGCTGACGGAGAAGAATCCGTATACCAACATCCCGCTGAAGGACGATCCGGCGCTCGCGATTCTTCAGCTTCAGAACGAGGACAGCCTCTTCTTCTGGACCTTCGACGGCTTAGCCCCCGCGCAGAAGCGGGCGATCAATGCGCAGTACGGCACGTGGCTCAAGGCGAAGTATGGGTCCCTGGACGCCGCACGGAAGTTCTGGTCGACCGGGGACAAGTCGAGCAATGGCGACGCACCGGCCGTCGCGGTGGACGGCGACGACTTCGCTCAGGGCGTGGTCGCGATGTACCCGACTTGGGAGTTCACGCAGAACTCGTCCGAGGCGCCGGCGGGCAAGGCTCGACGCAAAGCGGACCAGATGCAGTTCCTCGCGACGACGATGCGGGAGTTCAACGCCGACATCGCTCAGTTCGTGCGCGGCCTCGGAGCGAAGTGCCTGATCAACTCCACGAACTGGCGGCCGGCGGACACCCTTCGCATGGGCGATGCCGAGCGGTGGAGCTACGCCGCAAACCCCGTTCTCGCGGTGAACCGCTACACGGGCAGCGTTCACGTGGGGAAGGACGAGGGCTGGGCGATCCGGGCCGGCGACTTCTATGAGCCGTCTTGGTCGCAACTCAAGGACCCGGCCGGTTTCCCCCTCACGTTGAAGCCGGCGCTCGGCAGCCCGATTCTCGTCACGGAGAGCTCATGGACGCTGCCGACGCTCCATCGCGCCGAGGGAGCGTTCCTCGTGTCCACCTACGGGTCGCTGACCGGCAACGGACCGTACTTCTTCTTCCTGAACGCCAACGATGAGTGGATGCAGCCGTCGTCGGCGAACGGTTACGACAAGGACACGCTCGTCAAGTGGACGAACGCGCAGCCGGATGAGATCGGGCAGTTCCCGGCCGCAGCCTGGCTTGCTCGCCTCGGTTACGTCCAGGAAGCCGCGCCAGTTGTCGTGGAGCAACGCTCGCTGCAGGATCTGTGGACGCAGCGCCTGCCGCTAATCGCGGAGGAGGCAGGCTTCGATCCCAACCGCGACAGGGGTTCGATCTCCCCGCGCTCCAATGTGAAGACCTACGTCGATCCTTTGAGCTACTTCGTCGGGCCCGTTCGCACGGTCTACGGAGGCGATCCCGCCAAGAGCTACGTGCATCCGAAGCTCGCCACGTTGGTGAACCGGGACAAGCGCACCGTCCGCTCGGTAACGGGCGAGCTCACGCTCGACTACGGCAAGGGAATCTCCGTGCTGAACGCGCCCAAGGCGCAAGGAGTCACCGGATTCCTCAAGGCGGCCGGCGGCAAGTTCACGACGCGCAACCTCCAGATCACGAGCGGCAACGAGTACGCGTCGCTCATGGTGGTGTCGCTGGACAAGCTGCCGCTCGGGACCAGCAAGCGAGTGCTTGTCCAGGTGGGAACGACGCTCCGGCCAACCGGTTGGCAGGAGAAGCCGGCCACCCGGAAGATCGGCGACACCGTCCGCAGCGGCGCCGAGGTCGTTGCCATCGGCACCGCCCCTTGGCAGGTGCAGAACACCAGCATTCGGCTCTCTATCACGAACGCGCAGCTGAAGCGCGCCCGGCTGCTCGACGCCAACATGATGCCGATCAAAACGGTTCCCGTGACCCGATCGGCCGGCAAGTTGCAGGTCGTGTTGCCCCCGAACACGCTCTATCTCGCTCTCGACTGACCCGCGGATGGCCGCCTGGAGGACTTCAATGATGAACGCACCGATCTCTTCATCCAACGGCACGGACGGCCGAGTTCCGGCCGACATGCAGGCTTACGAGAACGATTACCTGTTCGATCTGCTCGGCTATCGGGTGATCAAGCAGGCGGTATCCCCGGACCAGGTCCGCCGCATCAACGAGTGGGTCGATGCGCAGCCGCCGAGCACGCCCGGCGATTGGATCGGCAATGTTCACGTGCACTCGTATCAAGGGCACGACGGCACCAACTATCAGAACATCGTGGAGGCCGGAGACGTGTTCGAGGAGCTGATGGACAACCCGGCGTGGTTCGATGAGATCGCCCGGTACATGGTCATCGACTTCAACGGCGTCGCCATTCAGGAAAACTTCCTAAACGTGCGCGAGCAGGGTGGCTACATCGGCATCCACTCCGGCGGGCACATTCCGGCCGCCATCTTCTCCACGCGTCACCACACCGGAGCGTGGAACGTGGGCCAGATCAATGTTCTGATGGCCCTGACAGACATCGGGCCCGGCGACGGTGCCACGGTGGTCGTTCCTAGCAGCCACAAGAGCCACATGGTGCATCCCGCCATGCTCGGCGGCAATCAGCAGATCCACCGCGACGACATGCCGGCGAGCGAAGGATTGATGACGCAGGAGGTCTACCTCCAGAAGGGGGATGCGCTGATGTTCACCGACGCCATCACCCACGGGTCGTCGCCGCGGATCAATCCTGGGCAGCGCCGGGTGATGATCTACCGCTACTCCCCCAACTCCATTGCCCCGCGCTACAACTACGTGCCATCGCCCGAGTTTCTGGAGCGCCTCACGCCGCGCCGTCGCGGCTTGATCCAAGGGAAGCCGACTCTGCTTCCTCCCGAACGAACCCTCGCCTAACGCTCTGCCTCCTCAAGCCGCCCCGTCCGTAAACCCACCAGGATCCCCATGAACCGAAGGCAAGCTCTGGTCGCCACCCTCGCGCTCGCGACGTTTCCCATCGGCCTGATGGCCCGACCGCAGCAAAGCGGCGACATCGTCTGGATCGAAGCTGAGAACGCCGCCTCGAGCAATCTAAAGCTGGAAGCGGCCGGCTGGGGGAACACGCAGTTCCTGTCGGAAGGGAAGTGGGTCAACGTCAACATCGAGCCGGACAAGGTTGCCCAGAGCCTGCCGGCCGGTGGCGGCCTGATTACCTACAAGTTCAACCTGAAGACGGCCGGTAAGCATGAGATTTGGAACCGGGTCGGCTTCGAGTTCGTGCGCTCACCCTTCGAATGGCGGGTGGACGGCGGAGAGTGGTCAAAGGCGTCGCCCGAGCAGCTGACCACGGACCTCATGCCGATCGCCGAGTGGACCGAAGTCGCTTGGTTGAAGCTTGGCGAACGGGAGCTCACCGGCGGGGACCACACCCTCGACATTCGCTTGACCGCGAGCAAGAACGAGAAGGGCGAGCCGCAGAAGGTGCTGTACGCGAGCGACGCGATCGTGGTGTCGCCCGGCGCTTTCCGTCCCGACGGCTGGCGAAAGCCGGGCCAGAGCGACCGCACGCCGGCGGACGAAGCCGCAGCGGCCCAGGTTTTCAAGGTGCCGGCGGTGGCTCCGGGGGCCCGCTCGCAGGTGTCGCTCAAGGGGAATTGGGAGATCGCGCGAGACGACGAGCAGTTGCCCAAGGAAGTCGCGACTCCCATCGCCTCTCTGCCGACGGCACCCATCTGGCGAAGCATCGCGGTGCCGTCGAACAAAACCAAAGCGCGTCCCGATCTGGCGCTGGCGCACCGAGTCTGGTATCGCACGCGCGTCGAGGTCCCGGCGGGAATGGAGGGCCGGTCGTTCTTCATCAACTTCCCGAAGAACAACCTCAACACCACGGTTTATGTGAACGGCAAGCTGTGTGGATTCGAGAAGCAGCCGTTCGTCAATTTCGACGTCGACGTCAGTAAGGCGATCAAGTCCGGCGTCAACGAGATCATGGTCGGCGTCCGGGACGCGTGGTACGCGTTCTCGCACAACCCCGACGACCCGATGAAGCTGCGCCGGATGTTCAACTACCCGGCGACGTGGGCCAACAAGGGGTTCATGAACCTCGACTACCCGGTGTGGAACTCGTTCCAGTCGGGAATTCTGAACACCCCGACATTTGTGGCGGCCGGTGGCCCGGCTTACGTGTCCGACGTCTTCGCGAAGCCCTCGGTCGCCAAGAAGCAGATGATCGCCGACATCGAGGTCACCAACCCCAGTGGCCAAACGGTGACGGGAGAAGTTCGGTGGGAGGCCGTCAACGTCAAGACCGGCAAGAGCGAGAAGACCTTCGCAGCCCAGCCGTTCTCCGCGGCAGCCGGAGATACGGTGGTGGTGAAGGCCGCCGATAGCTGGGCCGATCCGCAGCTGTGGTGGCCGGACTCGCCGACGCTCTACGACCTGAGGACGACGCTCGTTGTGGGCGGAAAGCCGGTCGACATCGCCGACACGCGGTTCGGCTTCCGCGAATGGAGCTGGGAAGGTACCCAGTTCCGGCTCAACGGCATCAACTGGCAGATGTGGGCCGGCGGCGGGAAATGGGGCGAGACCCTTCCCGAGTTCGTCGACTACCACCACAAGTACGCGCGCACGGCGCGAATGGCGACCGAGGGCGGGCAAGCCGACGACACCGGCCTGTGGAAGGGCATGGAGACCAAGGAAGCCCTCGATTTCATGGACCGCAACGGCATCAACGTGCGTCGCAACGGTCCGCTCGATGGCCAGGTGATCGGCTACATGGTGTACGAGAACGACGAAGCCATTAAAGCCAAGAACGGTGGGTCGCGCGTGAAGGCCGAGCTCATGAAGAATGCCCGCGAGCAGCTGGCGAAGATGGTGCGCGGCGAGCGGAATCACCCGTCGATCCACATCTGGTCGCTCGACAACGAGTTTCTGTTCATCAACCTCGAGAACCTCGGCGGCTCGGACGAGTACGAGCCGGAGATCACCAAGCTGTCGCAAGCGGTGTCGGCGATGGACCCAACGCGGCCGAACATGGTCGACGGCGGCGGCGCCACCAAGGCGAACACGCTGCCGGTTCACGGCGACCACTACCTGCACGACATCAACGACCCGCGGTACCCAGACCTCGCCTACGAGGACAATCAACCCGGCAGCAAGGCTTCCGGTCGCGGACGCTGGGTGTGGGACAAGAAGCGTCCTCGCTTCCTGGGCGAGGACTACTTCAACATCGGCTTCAACCCTGCGGATTACGCGCAGTGGGGCGGAGAGGTCGCGTTCCAGAGCAAGAAGGCCACGAAGCCGGTGGCTTCCACTCTGGCTCGAATGCTCACCGAGGGGTATCGGTGGTCCGGCGTGGCCGCGTTTGAGATGCTGTTCTCAGACAACACGACGGACCCGGGTTACGAGACCGCATTCTTGCCGCGTGCCGCCTTTATTCGGCAGTGGGACTGGAGCTTCGAATCGGGTCAGAAGGTGACGCGAACGGTCGGATTGTTCAACGACACCCGACACCCCGATCCCATGACCTTCACCTGGAAGCTCATGGTCGCCGGAGAGCCGGTATCGACCGGAACAGGCACCCACGAGGTGGCCCCGGGCACCAGCAAGAAGTTCAACATCGAGCTCACGATGCCCCAAGTGAAGGCGCGGACCGAGGGGCAGCTGTTGTTGACCGTGACCGTGCAGGGCAAGCCAGTCTTCCGCGACTCGAAGGCGGTCTCGATCCTGCCGGCACCAAGCTTTAGAACGCTCCCGGCTGCAAGCGCGCCGACCCAGGCGCGGCAAAAGGGTAGGTCGCAGACACGATCGCAATCGCGATCCGTGGGCAACAAGGCTTCCGGCTTGGTGGTGTTCGATCCTCAGGGCAATGTGGTGGGCTACCTCAAGTCGCGTGGGGTGGCGTTCACGCCCATCGCCTCGCTGGGAAGCTTGCCAGCGAGCGGTCGCGTGCTCATCGTGGGCAAAGACGCGATCAGTGAGAACGACAGCACTCAAACGAGTCTCGCCGCCTACGCCGCGACGGGGCGGACGGTGATCGTGCTGGAGCAGAAGAACCCGCTGAAGTACGCCGCGCTCCAAGCCGAGATGGAGCCGTCGACCGCGACGGGCAACGTCGGCTTCATCGAAGACGCCAGCCATCCGGCGCTGCGCAGCCTGAAGGACAAGGACTTCTTCACTTGGGGCGTCAACCGCCCGCTCTACCGCAACGCGTACGTCAAGCCGACGCGCGGCGCGAGATCGTTGGTGCAGACGCACACACGATTGCTGAACTCGGGACTCGTAGAAGTCCCGACCGGCAAGGGGTTGATGCTGCTGTCACAACTCGCGGTGGGCGAGGCACTGCCTTCAAACGGCGTGGCGCGAACGCTGTTCGCCAATCTGGTCAATTACGGTTCCTCCTACAAGCAGACCTTCCGCGAGGTGGCCCTCGCATCGGGCAACAACTCGCAGCTCATGAGGGCGATCAACACGGTTGGCGTGCGCTACCGCAGCGTTCCCGATGCCTTGGCGGCGATCGCCGACCCCAAGGTGCAGCTCGCCGTGATCGATGCCTCGCCGGCCAACCTCAAGCAGCTGGCCAGCAACCTTGCCAAGATCGAAGCCTTCAACAAGCGGGGTGGGTACATCGTGTTCAACAACCTCGCGCCCGAAGGCTTGGCCGACTACAACAAGATCGTCGGCTTCGATCACATGATTCGGCCGATGCAGCGGGAGCGCGTTCTCTTCCCGCCGGTCCGCGACCCTTTGATGGCCGGCGTCACCACCGGCGACATCGTGATGCTGACCGGTGAGCGCATCTTCGGCTTCACGGCGGACGAGTACACCGTCAGCGACGAGTTCTCCTACATCGTGGATTACGACGAGGTCGCTCCGTTCGCCAAGTCGTCGTTCTTTGCCTACGGCAACATCACGAACGGCTTCGTGGGATCGGACGGCTGGCCGCTGATCATCAACTGGGAGCTGCCCAAAACGGATCAGGGCGGATTCGGTCCGGCACTGGTCCCGTTCAGCCTGCCGAAGCCGCAGACGATCACGGAGTTCACCTGGATCGGCAACAAGAACTACTGGCTGCCCACGAAAGTGAGCCTAACCGCGGGCAAGGACAAGGCGTCGTTCGACGTTCCTCCGAACGACGAGCCGCAGGTCCTCCCGATAAAGCCTGCCCGCACGGCCAAGGACTTCGTTCTAGCCATCGAGGGTTGGGAGGAGAAACCCGACGTTCGACCGCTGATCGGCATCGACAACATCTACCTGAAGGCCGAACGCCCGGCGGGCTTCTACCAGCGGGTGAAGCCGATGCTGAACATCGGCGGCATGATGCACTACCCGCGTGGAGAGGGCGGCCTGGTGCTCGCGAACCTTGCCTTCAAAGAGACGGAAGCCGTGCCGCTGAACGCCATCAAGAAGCGAAACATCCTCCAGACGGTGTTGCGCAATCTGAAGGCGCCGTTCGGTGGGGCGAACGTGGTGGTGGGCACCAACGTGAACTACGCGCCCATTAACTTCGGCAGCTTCCAGAACAAGCTAACGCAGTACCGAACGAGCCGGGGCTGGTTCGGCGACGCCAACCGCACCTTCAACGCTCTGCCTACCGGCCCGCAGAAGTTCGCTGGCGTGGCCTTCGACATCTACGACTTCGCGACGTCCCCCGTCCCTACCGCGATCATGCTCGGTGGAGAGGGGATCCCGAACAATCCGCCTCAAGAAGTGAAGGGGATTCCGATCGGACGCAAGGCGGACGCCCTGTTCTTCCTTCACACGGCTCGGATCGACCAACGCCGCAACGCGGATGAAATCCGCGACAACAAGAAGTTCGAGATGGCGCGCTACGTCGTTTACTACGCCGACGGCCAGAGCGTCGCGATTCCCATCTACGCGGAGATCGATATCGAGAACTACCGCCAGGAGACTCCGAAGGCGATTCCCGGTGCGCTCACGGCGTGGGTGAGCAAGTACGACGGGGCCAACGAGTCGGCCGTCGCCTACGCCAAGCAGTGGAACAACCCTCGCCCGGACGTTCCGATCAAGAGCGTGGACATGGTTTATGGCGCCGACAAGCGAGGAGTTCCGGTGCTGCTCGCAATCACGGCGGCGACGGCAAAGTAGGGCCCTTGGAGAGGATGGATTGATCTATTACGGGGCTTCTTGGTATCCGGAGCAGTGGCCCGAGTCGGAGTGGCCGCGCGATCTTCAGCTCATGCGCGAGGCGCGCATGAACGTCGTGCGCATGGCAGAGTTTGCGTGGAGCCGGATGGAGCCTCGCGAAGGCGAGTACGACTTCGGCTGGCTAGACCGGGCCATCGCCCTGGCGCGCGAGATGGGTCTGAGCGTCGTGCTCGGAACGCCGACGGCGACGCCGCCCGCTTGGCTGACCACCCAATATCCCGACACCCTGCAACACCGGCAAGATGGACGAGCGGCCCAGCACGGGGCGCGGTGCCATTTCAACCGATGCAGCGTGACGTACCGCGGCTTCGCCGCGAAGATCGCTGCCGTCCTTGCGGAGCGCTACGCGCCGGTGCCGAACGTGATCGGCTGGCAGATCGACAACGAGTACAACTCGTTCTCGTTCGACGAGGAGACCCGCGCGGCTTGGCAAGCCTTCCTCCGGGAGCGGTACCGCGATCTGGCGACCCTGAACGAGCGATGGGGCATGGCCTACTGGAGCCAGGACTACAGCGACTGGAGTCAGATTCCCATCCGGATGGATGGCGGCGTGAATCCGTGTCACCTGGCCGCGTACCGGCGCTTTGTGACGGAGGCGACGCGGGTCTATCAGGCGGACCAGGTGGCGGCGATCCGCACCCATGCGCGGCCCGACCAGTTCATCACGCACAACTTCCACGGCGACCTGACCGATGGCGACCCTCATGTCTTGGGGCAGGATCTGGACGTCGCATCGTTCGACTACTACGTCGGTGCAGGCCACCTCGACGCGGGTCACGAAGCCACTCGGCTGAGCTTGGTTCGAGGGATCAAACGCCGAAACTTCTGGCTGATGGAGACCCAAGCGGGCTCGGTGAACTTCGCGCCGGTGAACCATCCGCTCGATCCCGGCGAAACGCGGCTCCTGATTTGGAACGCGATCGGCAGCGGCGCGGACGCCGCGCTCTATTGGCAGTGGCGCGCATGCTACGGCGGGCACGAGCAGTACTGGGGAACGGTCGTGGGTGCGCACGGCCAACCGCGACCGATCTACGGCGAGGTCGCCGAGATCGGCGCGGAGATCGAGGCCGCCTCGCCCTTTCTCGAGCGCACGAGCCCCCGCGGAGACGTCGCGATCCTCTATTCCGACGACGATCGCTGGGGCATCGCGCACAACCGGCATCACCAGGGCTTCGATCCGCTTGCGCACCTCCATCTTTACGATGAGGCGCTGCGACGAGCGGGGTACGCCACTGATGTCGTGGATCCGAGCGCGCCTTTGGACCGGTATCCGATCGTCCTCGCGCCGGGACTGCATCTCGTCTGGGAGGAGAAGGTGCGGCCTCTCCTTGACTACGTGGCCCAGGGCGGACACCTGGTTCTGGGTGCCCGCTCGGGTTGCAAAACGATCGACAACGCCCTCGTGACCGATGCGGTTGCCCCAGGAAGTCAGCTCGGTGCGGCCCTCGGAGCGTCGGTCTGGGAGTACTACCCGCTGGAAGCGCCGGTCCTGGTCTCGGGTGGCGCCGGCAATGGGCGGGCGACGCTTTGGGCGGAGTGGCTGCGACCCGAGGCCGAGGATGCGGAGGTGGTTCTCCGGTACGGGGAGCATCCCTGGCTGTCCGGGCAAGCCGCGCTGGTGACTCGCCGACACGGCGAGGGACGCATCAGTTACCTCGGGGCGTGGCCCGACGAGGCGCTCTTGGACGGCGTGGTCGGATGGCTTCGGCGCGTGTCGCCCCTTCCCAAGCCGTTGCCGATGCCTTCCGGAGTTCTTCACCACCGTCGGAGGGGTGCCACCGGAGAAGAGGTGAGCATCGTTCTCAACACAACCGGCACCGAGAAGGCGGTGGAGTTTGCGGGCAGCTGGCGCAACGTCCTGAACGAAGCGACCTTCGTCGGCTCGCTCACGGTCCCGCCGCGAGGCGTCGCCGTCCTCGTCCCTAACTAAACGGTGTTCCGGTGCGGCCGATGGTGATCCTGAACCTCGAGAACGATTGTCTGCGGGTCGAGCTGGGCGACGATGGCTCGGCGGCGATCGCGGACAAGGCGACCGGAGCGCTTTGGCGCATGGCGGCCGTCGCCTGGCAGGAGGAGGGGCCGATCGATGTCGGGCACGTGTGGCAGCGCACCGGTCGCTCTAGCTGCGAGCAGTTCGCCGGGCGCTTTCGGCTACGGGTGGAGAATCGGGCTGAGGGGATCGTGCGCTGCGAGTTGTTTGATGAGCTCCAGCAGCCGATGGGCGAGTTTCGGGTGCGGATCTGGCTCGAGGGCGTCTGGCTGCGGTTCGAGCTGATCGAGATCGACGAGCGGCTACCGTCGCTCGTCTTTCCTCCGCCAGTCGAGGCGTCCAGTCTGGTTCTGCCGCAAGGCATCGGGCGATGGATCCGCAAGCCGCCGCCCGGCCGGTTCATCTACCGGCTCTACTCGTCCCTCTGCATGCGCTGGTTCGGCGGGCTCCAAGCGGACGAAGACAAGGGCTACCTTGCCGTTTGGACGCAGGGCCACCCGAACGCCGGCCTGCTTGCCGCCGGGGTCCACGCGATTTCCGCGTGGATGAAGTCGTTAGGGAAGTGGGACCTCCCGGCCACCGTGAGTTACCGCTTCACAACCGGCGGATACGTCGGCCTCGCTCGTGCGTATCGGGCTTGGGCAATCGAGCACGGGCTGCACAAACCACTAACGGAGAAGATCCAGGCGGTCCCCGCGGTCGCGCTGCTGCACGGCGGACGCGAGTTGAACTGCTACTTGGGGCACACCTTGGCGGCCCGGCGATTTGCCGACCAACTCCTGCCGGTTCCGGCCGAGCTTGGAAAGCGAGAAAAGGTGCTGCACCGAAAGATCTCCTTCGCCGACGTCGCCCGCATCGTTGACGAAGCCCGACAACTGGGCTGGGAACGCGGGGTGGTGATGCTGCGCGGTTGGATTCGGGGTGGTTACGACGAATCGCACCCGGACATCTGGCCACCCGAGGAAGGCTTCGGCACCCTCGACGAGCTCAGGAGTCTGATGCGCCCGGGTGAGAACGCCGTCGGTGGCCTGCACGATAACTACCAGGACATCTACCAAGATTCCCCGTCCTTCCCGAAGGGCGTCAACATCACGGTCGATGGTAAGCCGATGCGGGGCGGATTTTGGGAGGGCGGGCAGTCGTACATCCTGAACTCGCGAGACGGCCTCGCCTACGCAAAGCGCAACTGGGAGCAGGTCCAAACCCTGGGCGCGCGCAAGCTCTACTCGGACACGATCACCGCCCAGTACCTGTACGAGTCGTACGAACCCGGCAATACGTTGAGCCGCGCCCAAGACGAGCGGCACAAGCAGGAGCTAATGGCGTTCTGGAAGGCGCAGGGACTGGTCCTCGCTTCGGAGGAGGGCGCCGACTTCGGAATCCCTTACCTCGACTCCGCCGACACCCAGCACGCGCGATCCGTGGACGAGCACTCAGTCACGGTCCCCCTGTGGCCCCTGATCTTCCACGACGCCGTGTTCTCGGGACGCCACAACACCACGGTCCCCGATCGGTCCGGCGCGTCCCACATCCCGTGGTACCTGCCGAATCTGCTCTGGGGTTACTACACCATGTGGGGCATCCCCGGCGACGAGGAAAGCCGACATGGCTGGAAGGACGGCTTCGCCGAATCGCTCTTCGTGGAAGCGTGGCACGCGCGAGTCGGTCTCGCTGATCTGCAGAACCACCGTTTCCTAAGCGAAGACCTCGCGGTCGAGGAGACGCAGTTTTCGGATGGCAGCGCCATCGTCGTGAACTTCGCCCCGGAGGCGCGGCAAGTGGAGGGCGTGACCGTGGCTCCCGGGGGTTATCACATCCGTTAGCCTCCCGGCGCGCTCAGTTTAGGCTAACAAAGTGTCGCCGGTGTTGGCGTCGACGACCGCGGTCGACGGGCCGGAAAGCTGGAGGCTCACCATGGTTCCGTTCCGCAGCCGGATCTTCCGCTCCCCGCCGGTGGCAGAGTGCAGGAGCACGTGGCGTGAGTCGGCCCAGATCGGCTCGAAGCGGTCTCCGTAGAGGTGACACCCTGCCTGGTCGAACAGCGCGCGATACACCGCAGGGCCGGTGATGGGCACGGTCGACAGTACCGCGTGGTGGTCGACGAGCTCCTTCACCCCCGCGATCGTCGCGCCATCCGCCTCGTCGGTCGCGAGCGGCTTCGCCTCAGCGTCGTCGATGACGATCGCCGGGAGCATCTCATCGAAACTCGCCGTTACTCCGGCTTCGTTCCAACGAACCGCGATCTTGCCGCTGGAAGGACGCACCCGGGTCGAGATGCCCGTAACCTCCGAGATGCGGGCGGGGTCGAGGGTCTCGCCATCGCAGAGGCCCGGAAACCCGCTGAAAATCAGGCAACGGCCGTCGCGCGCGAGCTTGCTTCGAATAAGGGAGAGCTGGAAGGGCGTGAGGACGTGGGTATTGCCGAAGACGACCGCCCGGTACCGCGAGACGTCGAGACGCTCGAGCTCGAAGAGGTAGTGCTCTTCGACCGCCGCGCCGGAGCGCAAGATGTCCTCGGCGGCCGTGTCGAGTTGCCCGTACACCAAACTCGACCATCCGTTGCGGGGAAGCATCGCGCTGTCGTAATCCCAGAGGACAAGAACGTCCGCCACCGACTCGCGCGGCTCGTCGATGGCTCGCTGAAAGGCGGCGACCTCTTCTCGGATGTGAGCCAGAGCTTTCGGACCACCCCACCATCCTCCTTCTTCGTGACCCATCGGGGGACCGCCGATGCCGAAGTCGTATAGCCAGTGACCTTGGCCGCGGAGCAGCGGCGCCAGCGTGCTGCGGCGCGTGATCGCCAGGTACTCGGGATCGTCGACTCCGTCTTTCAGCTGACCGTGGTCAACCTCGTCCAGCCAAAGCTTGCCCGCCTGGGTTGCGGCGTCGACCACACCTCGGGAGAGACCGGATCCGCCGAGCTCGCGGGAGGCGCCCCAGTAGCTCTGCGGCGCGCTCAAGTAGTCGATCCATGGGCTCTCGAGCACGCGTTGCACGCATAGGTGGCCGAGCACGGCGTGGCGGCAGAACATCATGTGGAAGTAGCCGTAGAACACGCCGATGAGCGTCGGGGTCGGCCACGTGCGCCGCACGATTTGGCAGAACCCTTCCATCGCGTCGACCACCGTCTCCATCTGGCACTGCGTGTAATCGAACAACGAGCGCTGAAGGGCGGGACTGCGGAATCCTCCTAGCGTGGTTGCGGTGCGAGCCACCATGTCGGGGACCTCGGCCGAAGCGATCGTCGCCTCAGGGTCGCGCCAGGCGGTGGCGAGCGCGGCGTCCGATCCGTACTTTGCCAGCAACCAGCGGCGGAACTCAGCCGTCATCACGGGTCCGGCGTCGGGCTCGTGCTCGACGCCTCCCCAGTAGTGCCACTCGCCGAAGATGCCGCAGGCGACGTGGAAGCCGATGACGCACCGAGCTTCGTCCGTGGCGGCGAGGCGGGTGAGGAACTCGGTCAACCGCTCGCCGGACGCCTCTCGCCACACGCGCGAGGCCATGCTCGGACGCGGAGACCGTTCGAGGTCGCCCGCCTCATGGCTCCACTCGTCGTTACTTCGTTGGTGATCCACCGGACCGTCGGCGAATCCAACCCACTCCTCCGGGTGCGCGTCATTCCACCAGAAAGGGGTGTTCGTGTGGATCCGCACCACCACGAATCCGCCAGGCGCCGCGGTCTGGACGCCGCGGATCATGTCGAGAGCGAACGTCAGGTCGAGTTCCGCCTGGTCCTCGCGCCAGATGTCTTCGAAGTAGACGTCGACCTGGAAGAGGCGAACGCCCGCCTCGCGCATCTGACGCAAGATGCTCTGCTTCTCGGGCTCCCACGACTTGCGGCCGGCATAGCTGTGGGTGAGGGCATAGAAGTAGGGAATCAGCCGATCGCCGTCGACTTCGATGACCATCTTGCCCCGGTGATTCGCCACCTTGGCGCTTCGGAGAGTGTTCTCCGATCCGCTCAACCGAGCCCTCGTTCGCGCAGGTTGAGGACTGAGGCGAGGGCCGTATCGAAGGCAGACAGATGGCGGAGCTGGTCCTGCTCGACGACTGCCCACTCGACGCCCGTCTCTTCGGCCGCCTGGAGCGCAGAGGGGAACGGGACTGCGCCCGTGCCGACCGCGGTGAAGCTTGTGCGGTCGGATAGGTCGGCGAAATCTTTGGCGTGGACCGCGGGGACGCGACCCTTCAGAGCGCGCAGCACGGACGCCGGATCGGCTCCACCCACCGCGACCCATCCGACGTCGATGGTGAAGCAGAGGGTAGACGTGTTCGCGGCGAGGAGCTCCAGCGCGTTGACTCCGTCGAAGACGTTGCGGAGCTCGTGGTCGTGGTTGTGGTAGCACAGCCTCAGGCCGTCCACCGCCAGCTGCCGAGCCGAGGCTTCGTACAGCTCGGCTTCGCGCAACAAGACGTCTCGGTCGTTAGCCGCCGACCACCAAACGCTGACCCGCGAGGCGCCGCTCGCAACCGTCTTGCTCCGCACCTGGTCGAGCCGATCACGCAGATCGTCGAGGCTGGCGCTCGTGGTCAGGTTCTCAAGGCCAAGGGCGCGTAGCCGGAGCAAGTTCTCGCTCGCATCGCCCTCCAGAAGGGGGCCTTCGATCGCTTCCACGCCTCGGTAGCCCATCTCCGCCACGCGGCCCATGGTGCCCCAGAAATCCCGCCGTGCTTCCTCGCCGACGATCCCGATCAGTCCGATTCTCATGCTGCCCTCCTACCCGTACACAAGCCAAGGAACCCCTTGGCGCTCCCTTCGACGCTCGTGCTTGAATTGTCCGTCCGACCAGACCAAACCGGGCTTGCGGGTTGAACCCACAAGCCCGTCGACCGCGAGCACTACCTGAGCCCGCGCTGCCCGCCGGCCCATTCGCGCAGCGGGTACTCCCCGGTCCTGAACGCTAACGTCTTGCCGCCTGAGCCGCACGTTGAACGGCGAAGAACGCCGGCTTCGGCTTCTGCTCGCGGTCGAACAGCAAGGGGTAGTCGGTGCGGCCGCGGACGGGGAAGTTGTTCAGCCAGGAGTTGCCGTCGTGCGGGCCCCAAAGGGTGACCCGTCGCACGACGTCTTGGTGGCGGAGGAAGAGCTCGAATGCCTCGCGGTATTTCTCGGCGTGCTTCTGGGCCACCTCATCCGGGAGGGACTTGGTGTAGGGATTCATCACCGCGACCTGCTTGGGAGTCATCGCCTCCGTGCGCGAGATGTCCGCGCCCTGATATCGGGTGGGTAGGACGCCAAGGTCGAGCTCAGTGATCATCACCTTGAGACCGAGGGCGGAGAACTCCTTGATGGCTCGCTCGGTCTCGGCGAGCGGCAGGTCGGGCATCCGCCAGTGCGCCTGGATGCCGACCGCGTGGATCGGGACCTTCTGATCGACGAGCTTCTTGAGCAACTCGAGCGCCTTCGGGCGCTTGTAGTCCAGTTCGATGTTGTAGTCGTTGTAGACCAAGATCGCCTTGGGGTCTGCCTCATGCGCCGCCCTGAACGCCTCGGCAATGTAATCCTCGCCGATCGCCTTGAGCCACGGTGAGTTGCGCAAGACGCCAGGGCCGTCGTTGATCGCCTCGTTCACCACGTCCCACTGCTTGATGCGCCCTTTGTAGCGGCCCACCACGGTCTTGATGTGGGTGCGCATGCGGGCGAGGGCCACCTCACGCGTCACAGGCTGCCCGTCCTTACCCGCGAAGAACCAGCCGGGCGTCTGCGAGTGCCATACGAGCGTGTGGCCGACGACCGTGGCGCCCGTGCCTTGGGCCAACTCCATGAGTCGGTCGGCGTCCGTGAAGGTGAACTCGCCCTCGCGTGGCTGGATCGCGTCCGGCTTCATCGCGTTCTCCGCGGTGAGCGCATCGAAGTGCCTTCGCACGAGCTCTTTGGTCGCCGCGTCTTGCCCCTGCAGCACGTGCGTCCCGACGGCAGTGCCGATCAAGAGCTTGCCTTTGAAGGCGTCCTTGAGCGGCCTCGCTTCCTGGGTCTGGGGTGCCGCTTGGGGCGAGGGTGTGGTTCGCGTGCGGTTCAGGGTGTGGGGGGCGGCAACCGCGAGCAGGGGCGGGACAAATAGCAGGAGGGCTCTGTTCATGGGACTCACGCTCGCAACCCGAGCAAGCAGAGACCATGATACGGGCAGTTTGGTCGTGCGGCCAACGGAACCGCATCGGCTGTCGCCGCCGTCATGCCACTACGAATGCGAGAAGGTCGAGCGACTCGCGCTTGCTTTCAACTGACTCGGCGCACAATGGGGACCGGATCGCTTTCCCTGCGATCGCTAAGACCATGCTGATTCTCTCCCTTCTTCTCCAAGCCCCCGCGCAAGTCAGTCTGGATCTCTCGAAAGCTGGCGTCGCGGTCAGTCCCATGCTGTACGGCCAGATGACGGAGGAGATCAACTACTCCTATGACGGTGGTCTTTACGCGGAGCTGGTGCGGAACCGCGCCTTCCGCAACGATCCGCAGCGGCCGGCCTCTTGGTCCCCAGCCGGCGAAGGGGCGAGCATCGCCCTGGAGAGAACCGGTGGCGTGAACCCCGCGCTGCCGGTTTCGCTGCGAGTGCGGGGCGGAACGGCGAACGAAGGGTACTGGGGATTTCCCGTGCGTCCCTCCACGCCCTACAAGCTCTCCTTGTGGGCGAAGGCGGACGCGCCGGGTCCGATCACCGCCAGCCTCGAGTCGAAGGACGGATCGACGGTCTACGCCCGTGCGAGCTTGACCGGGGTGAGCGGTACTTGGCAGAAGCTCTCCGGAACGCTCTCCACTTCGGCGGGCGTCCAGCCCACTAAGGACGCGAGGCTGGTGCTGCGGACGGGCGATCGCACCGCTTGGTTGAGCCTCGTCTCGCTCTTCCCGCCGACCTACAAGAACCGGGAGAACGGTCTTCGGCCCGACCTCATGCAGATGCTGGTCGACATGAAGCCCAAGTTCCTCCGCTTCCCCGGCGGCAACTACCTCGAGGGGAACACGTTCAAGGATCGCTTCCCGTGGAAGGAGACCCTGGGACCGGTCGAGCAGCGGCCGGGGCATCAGGGCACGTGGGGGTACCGCTCTACGGACGGCATGGGCATGATGGAGTTCCTGCTCTGGTGCGAGGACATGGGCGCGAAGCCGGTGCTCGGGGTCTTTGCGGGCTACGTCTTGAACAAGGACTACGTGAAGGAGGGCCCGGAGCTGAGCGGCTTCGTGCAGGACGCCCTCGACCAGATCGAGTTCGTGGTGGGGAGCCCCAGCACCAAGTGGGGCGCGGTGCGCGCCAAGCTCGGCCACCCCAAGCCGTTCCCGCTAGAGCACGTCGAAGTGGGTAACGAGGACTGGTTCGACGAGTCGGGCTCCTACGAGGGCCGCTTTGTCCAGTTCTACGACGCGATCAAGAAGCGCTACCCGAAGATCAAAGTCATCTCTTCCACGGGCGGCAAGGACTCCGGCGGAGCGAAGTTCCCCATCAACCGGCGTCGTCCCGACCTCTGGGACGAGCACTATTACTCGGAATATTGGGACATGCTGGGCCTGGCGACGAAGTACGACGACTACGACCGCAAGGGGCCGAAGGTGTTCGTCGGCGAGTGGGCTACCCACGACACCGTCGCGCCCTGGGAAGCGGGCGCGAGCGCCGGTCCCACCCCCAACATGAAGGCCACCCTCGGCGACGCCGCGTTCATGACGGGCATGGAGCGCAACTCGGACATCGTCGAGATGTCCTGTTACGCTCCGCTTCTCGTGAACGTGAACCCGGGCGGGCGCCAGTGGTCGCTTAACCTGATTGGCTACGACGCGCTCACCAGCTTCGGGTCGCCGTCGTACTACGCGCAGAAGATGTTCGCCGAGAACCTCGGCGACCGTACCGTGCCGCTCGCCCTCACCGGCGTCCCCACCCAGCCCGGCAGCCGAAACCGAACCCTGCCCGGCCTCTTCGCCTCTGCCACCCGCGACACGAAATCGGGGATGGTTTACGTGAAGCTGGTGAACACGCTGCCCACGCCGCAGGAGGTCGCGTTCGACATCAGGGGAGGCAACATCGCGCCCGATGGCACGATGACCGTCCTCCGCCACGACGACCTGAAGGCGATGAACACCCTTGAGGAACCTACGAAGATCGCACCGGTCACGAGCCCGGTCTCCGGCCTCGCCAATTCGTTCCGTCGGACCCTCCCGGGCTACTCGGTGGTGGTTCTGCGGATGCGGAGCGCGCGGTGATTTCGCTGCTCATGGGCGCGATCCTCGCCGCCGACGCGGCGAAGAACCCGGTGGTGTGGGCCGACGTGCCGGACATCTCGATCGTGCGCGTGGGCCGCGACTATTACATGAGCAGCACGACGATGCACATGAGCCCCGGACTGCCGATCATGAAGTCTCGGGACCTGGTGCACTGGAAGCTGGTCAGCTACGCTTACCGGCGGCTGGGCGAGAACGACGCCTTGAACCTCCAAAACGGGAAGAACGCCTACGGCAAGGGCTCTTGGGCTAGCAGCCTTCGCTACCATGCGGGCACGTTCTACGTTTCGGTGTTCTCTTCCACCACGGACAAGACCTACGTCTTCACGACGAAGAACCCCGAGAAGACTCCTTGGAAGGAGGTCTCGTTCGCGCCCGCTCTTCACGACCACTCGCTCTTCTTCGACGATGACGGAAAGGTCTACATGGCCTACGGCGCGGGCGACATCCGGCTCGCGGAGCTCAATCCCGACCTATCCGGTCTGAAACCCGGTGGTGTGCACGAGGTCATCGTCCCCGACGCCAGCCGCGTCGCGGGCCCGAACATCGGCCTGAAGGCCGAGGGCACGCAGCTATTTAAGGTGAACGGCCGCTACTACCTCTGCAACATCGTATGGCCACGCGGCGGGATGAGGACCCAGATCGTTCACCGAGCCGACCGGATTACGGGGCCCTACGAAGGGAGGTTGATGTTTCAGGACGGCGGCGTCGCCCAGGGCGGCATCGTCGACACCCCTGAAGGGAAGTGGTACGCCTACCTCTTCCAGGATCGCGGCGCCGTTGGCCGTATCCCGTACATCCTCCCGATGCGCTGGAACGACGACTGGCCGGTGGTCGGCGAAAACGGGAAGCTTCCGGCGAACCTCGACATCCCGGCCAAGGGAAGGCCGGTCGCGGGCATCGTTTCGTCCGACGAATTCACTGGACGGGCCCTGAAGCTCGCTTGGCAGTGGAACCACAATCCCGACGACGGACACTGGTCGCTCCGTCAACGTGCCGGTTGGCTCCGGTTAACGACGGGGCGGCTCGACGCATCCGTGACCCAAGCGCGCAACACCATCACCCAGCGCACCTTCGGTCCGGAGTGCGTTGGGACGACCTCCCTTGACGTGAGCGGAATGAAGGACGGCGATCGCGCGGGGCTCATCGCCCTGATGAACCGCTACGCCTACGTGGGAGTGAAGATGGAAGGCGGGGCGAAGTCGATCGTCATGGTCGCCAAGGAGGGCGCGGAGCCCGTCGAGATGGCGAGCGTTCCGGTGGATGCCAACCGGATCTTCCTGAAGATGGCGTGCGACTTCAGGGACCAAGCCGATCTCGTTTCCTTCTCCTACAGCCTCGACGGCAGGGCGTGGACGCCAATCGGTAAGCCCCACCGATTGCACTACGATCTCGTGCACTTCATGGGCTGCCGCTTTGGTCTCTTCAACTACGCCACCCAGTCTTCGGGCGGCTACGTCGACTTCGACTTTTTCCGAGTCGGCGAGCCGTCCAGTTCTCAGAACGGAGTCCATCGCCAATGAAGTCCATCTCCAGCCCGCTGGTCCTCGTCCTATCGATGATGTCCGCCTTCGCCACCGCCCAGAACGATCGGATGACCCCGATTCCCACGCCTGACCAGCCGAGTGCCATCGTTCTCGGTGCGGGCAAGCTTCCGGAGGCCACCGTCGAGGAGGCGTGGCACTCTCAATACGGGAGTAAGTTCGCCCGGAACGTGAGCATTGCCACGCTCACCCCCTTCCTACCGGAGAAGGGGAAAGCGACCGGAGCCGCGGTCATCGTGGCTCCGGGCGGTGGATTCCGCACCCTCTCGATGGAGAACGAAGGCTGGGACGTCGCGAGGGCCTTGGCGAAGCGAGGAGTGGCCGCGTTCGTGCTGAAGTACCGCCTGAATCCCACCCCGGCCGACTTGCAGGCATTCGCCGCGCCCGTTCGGCGCCCGGCGGGAACTCGCCCGGCGCCCCAAGATCCGTCTCAAGCCCTCGCGCCGCAGATTGCCGACGCCGTCGCCGCGTTCCAACTCGGGCGATCGCGCGCGACCGAGTGGAACGTCGATCCGGCGAAGGTCGGAATGATCGGCTTCTCCGCGGGCGCGATGTTGACGCTGTCAACCACGCTCTACGGCAAGGACGCGAAACCTGCCTTCATCGGCAACATCTATGGCCCGCTCAGCGCAGTGACGGCACCGACCGATGCGCCGCCCTTGTTCATCGCCCTCGCCGCCGACGACCCGTTCTTCGCCAACGCCGGCTTCGGCCTGATCGAGAGTTGGAAGGCGGCCAAACGCCCGGTCGAGTTCCACCTCTACGAGCAGGGTGGCCACGGCTTCGGGATGTACCCCAAGGAGACGACCAGCACCGGCTGGTTCGAGTCCTTCGCCTCCTGGCTACGCATGCGCGGCTACCTCAAGGAGTAAATGGAGGCGCCTCCATCAGGTGTTGGGTGCGGCCTTTGAAGGTATCCCGTCGTCCAGTGGGGGCATCCAAGTTCATCGACCGCCTGAACGCGACGCACACGAAACGTGATCGCCTCGAAATCACTCAATCCCCCGACGCCCTCCTTAGGACTGGCCACGGATTAGGTTCAAAGGTAGCGTGAGTTAGGCGTTGAGGGTGAGTTGGTGGGTTAGTTCTTGCACTCCACAGAGCGGTGATAACTCTATCGATAGCTTTGTGTCTTGGTCGCCGAATACTGAGTCAGCCGGATAGAAAGGTTTGGTCGCTAGGTGTCCAAAATGAGCGCCGCGTGTGCGAATTCTTCCAACCACTCTCGCGGCGCATTCCCTATAGGGAATCCCACGTCATAGCGTTCAAGTACCCTAACTGATACGAAAGGCCGTTTGTGGCGGTCCACCAGCACGGCTCATTCACGCCTCGATCCTCACTAATTCCGCCTCCGATACTCCCGGGGTAGTTACGTCATAAGTCAACGCAAAAGTTGCAGTTACGGTGGCAGTGTCCGAACCTGTGACCGAACCATCTTCCCAATCAGTTACCGAGAACTCTGTATCTTCGCTGAGCGAGAAGTAATCACCGTATCGTAACGTCAGCTCAACTTCAAGCTCTAACTCCGCCGAGAATTCGATAAGCATTTCATGGTCGCTTAAATCGGAAACTCCTTGAACTTCCAAATCCGTTACAGATTGCACAGAAACAACCCAACACGTGTCGTCGTAATCGAGCCCCAGGCTCCGGGCATCATATTCGTCCTGCACATAATCAAGGCTTTTGTCGTTGAGCCAGGCCTCCAAGGCCAAGTGATAGTCCCCACTTTCAAGTTGGATCCGGATCTCCTCAAGAGTGGCTTGTCGGACTTCGTCAAGGTTTGATGGCTTTATTACCTTCTCTTGTAATTCCCCAAGGCTACCCAGAAGCAACACCTGGTCAGCCTGAAGCCCAAGCTCTTCAAGGTCATGGAGTAGGTGCGCGTGAAGCTCCTGGGATCCAAAATCGGCGCTGTTGGCTGTCACGAAGGCTACCGATTCTCCTCTCTGCAGAATCGAAAGCACCGTAAGCCAGATCAGATAGTCTCGATAGCCCTTCCCAGAACGTTCGAATGGTTTCCTTCGACTCAGATCTCTTGCGACTATGTCTCTATGCGACGTCTCAGGGTACGGCTCTATTGAGCAGCCGTCTGACGTAAAACGGTCTGTCAGCCAACTTCCATAGTCTTGGACTGCACTGGTCAATTTCGCTGCAGCTAGGTTGTTTATGTCCGCTCCGATTAGACGATCGAGCTTCTTAACTGACGGCATTATCTCTTCGGCAGCTTCTTTATACTGGTTTACTATCTCATCGACAACTACCTGCGGAATGTGCAACCTATCTGTTGTCCTGCGCACGTGTCTCCAAAGACTCGTGAAATACGGCCCTTCACAGCGAAAATTATTGTGCAGGGCGTTTGAATCAAGGACAATCAGCACGTAGACATTGTGCATCAATTTTGCCCCAACTGCGCATTCTGCTGACCACTTTCGTGAAACCAACTCTACCGAGCTACGTATAAACCCAGTTTGTATATCGCACGGTGTTGAACATCGGGCTCGTCAGGAAAGAATCCGGGGCCCGGCCATTGCGTACAGTCCTGCGTACGGCTGAGTGATCATGATATTTTAATGAGAGTGGAAGCTCGAACCCTTCTCTCCTCGCTCTCTGAGCGGCGGCCGCTGTTCCATTCGGAGGCGGACTTCCAGCATTCCCTCGCATGGGAGATACAGAAGAGCCATCCGGAGGCTCAGGTTCGACTGGAAGTCCCCCTTTCGGGCATTGCTGGAAGGGCTGCGCTGGACATCGTCGTCCGTCTAGGCACTAGCGTCTACGCCTTCGAATTGAAGTACTTCAAAGGAGCCTTAAGGACGGCTCACGATGGCGAGACGTTTCGCCTTCCGGCAACCGTCGCGCGCGACATCAGCCGCTACGACGCCTGTAAGGACGTCGGCCGTCTCGAACATGCCGTTGGCAGCGGACAGGCGTGCAGGGGGTTCTTCATCGCCCTCTCGAACGATCCCGGATTCTGGTTGAGTTCGGAGCGGCAGGGATCGATCGACGAAGCCTTCAAGATTCACGATGGCCGCACCCTCTCCGGTGAGCTCCGATGGACGGAGCGTGCCGGAGCTGGGACGACGAAGGGACGTGAGTCGGCGATTGAGCTCTGTGGCCACTACCCGTTGCAGTGGATCGAATATAGCCAGATTGCCTGTTCCGGGTGTGGCCGGTTCCGGTGCCTTGTGGTGGACGTTGAGAGCGGAAAGGCCCCTACGCCTTCGCCCGACCCCACATTACGGGCTGCCGCGCCTGAAGCGAAATCGGCTATCGGATCAGGTTCATCGACCGGCAAAGACGGCTTACGCGAGTTCCTGCGCTCCGCCATGGGCACTTCGGTTGAACTGAGCTTTGCGGAGGTGGAGGCGTTTCTCGGAACGCTTCCAAACTCCGCCCGCGTCCACCGTGCCTGGTGGAGCGGAGTAAAGTCTCACCCGCACGCGATTTGGGAGCATGAAGGCTACCGAGCTCGACCAGATCTCGCCTTGGAAAGAGTTTGCTTCCTCAAAGTGTGAAGCGCTCGTCCACGTGCGTCATTTCGACTGAAGCTAGTGCAAGCAAGCCGTCGTTTATCCTGCCGCGGCTAAGAACCGGACGTAGATGTGGTCCGGCACGAAATGGTCGAGTTTCCAAACCAGCTTGATCGGCTTCTCACCTTGAGCAGACACCGGCTGCCCGAAGCCAAGACAAAGGAAAGGAGCTGTGCGGCCGTCTTGATCCCTGTCTTCGCGAACGAAGAATAGATGCCGACCATGACCATGGACCAGCCGCTGGCCGGTGGGTGAGTCGGCGCTTGTGGTCGATTGGCTCTCCCAGTGGAGTTGGTCAGGTGCCACGAAGTAGTCGGCGTAGCGCGTCGTTGGGGAGAAGTCACGTTCCGACTTGCGAAGCGTCAGGATGTGGACGTCGAGCTCAAGCGACTCCACATAGAAGGTCCCTTGGCGCATCGAGGCCGGATTGTCCCGGAAGATCGACACGATCTCGTCTCGGGAGTAGTGGCTGTGAAGAGAGAAGACGAGATCTTCCGCGATGGGTGGCCGGTGTGACGCACGAGTCTCTAGGACGGACAGGAGTTCTAGCATCTCGTCGCGAAGCAGCGGGTTGATAGATTCAAACTCCATCGATCGGGTCAGGGTGAATGCCATCATCCGGGCAAACCTGCTGTCCGTGCCTTCGCCCATGAGTTGTCGGCGATACCCTTCGATCCGGCGACGGTCGTCGATGTGGATGAACGAGCCAACTCGCTTGGTTTCCTGCGACTCATCTCGCGTCAGACCTGCTGCGTGCTTCAATAGATGGAAACTGCGCCCCTTGTAGACGTCCGAGAGCTCCAAGCGCGTCTCCTGAAGAAAGCTTCCTAGCGTGATCGGCGTCCCCGCAGCGTGCATTCGCCGCAGCTCATCCACGATGGCACGAGTGCTGGAGGGGATCGCCTCACGGATGTTTCGCAGCACTCGATCTTGGGTGGTGCGATCGAGGCGGATGTGGCAGCCCGGGGGCAGCGTCGGGAACTCACTCTTCACCGCCCGCTCGAGCTCGGTTCTCGAAAGGCCTGTCATGGCGCGGAAGCGCAGGTCCATGCGGAACTTCCGGTTCTGCTGTCCCACGAAGTCGAGCACGGTGAGGGCTCCCTTCTCGGCATGGTTTCGAAGTCCGCGGCCTAGCTGCTGGACGAAGACGGTTGCGCTCTCGGTGGGCCTGAGGACCAGAACAGTGTTGATCTCCGGGATGTCGACGCCCTCGTTGAAGAGGTCGACGGTACAGATGATCGGGAGCTCGCCCGTGCGGAAGCCACGCACCAGGTCTTCGCGCACCTCTGTGCCCAAACCTGAGTGGAGCGCCTTCGCCTGAAGTCCAGCTAGCTGGAACTGCTCCGCCATGAACTCGGCGTGGCGAATCGTGGCACAGAAGGCGACGACGCGCATACGCTCGAGGTCTTCCACCTTCTCCAACAGCTCCCGAATTACCAACCGCGCACGCTCCTCCCCCGCTTCCACGAATGCGTGGTCGAGCGCGGAGTCCGCATAACGGCCGCCGACCCAGGTAGCTGCAGAAAGGTCGGTGCGGTCATCAATGCCGAAGTAGTGGAACGGGCAGAGGAGCTTGCGGTCGAGAGCATGCCAAAGCCTCAACTCGTAGGTCGGAGCGCCGAAGCGTTCGATCACGTTCTTGCCGTCGGTCCGCTCCGGGGTGGCAGTAAGCCCCAGAAGCTGCTTTGGTCGGAAGTGATCGAGAATCTGGAGGTACGTGGGCGCCTCCGCGTGGTGGAATTCGTCGATCACGACGACATCGAAGTGGTCCTGAGAGATCTCGGCGAGACGCCGCCCATGGAGCGACTGAACGGACGCGAAGACGTGACGCCAGGCACCAGCGCGCTCCGCCCCGACATGAAGCTCACCGAAGCTGCCGTCCTTCATCACGGCGCGGAACGCCCCGAGGGACTGGTCGAGAATGTCCTTCCGATGGGCTACGAAGAGGAGGCTCGGTCTGCCACCCAATTCTCGGCAGAGACGTTGGTAATCGAATGCGGCGAGCAGCGTTTTGCCCGTACCCGTCGCGGCGACGATGAGGTTCTCCGTCTTCCCCTCTAGCCGGGCATACGCCAGTTCTTCGAGTGCCTCCCTCTGGTGAGGCAGTGGCTGAAGGTCGGCGAAGAAGGCAATCGACTCTCGGTCCGATCTTTGCGACTTGAGCGCCCGCGCCAGCCGTTCGGCGTCACGGTCTGGTTCATATAGTTCGAACTGCGGATCCTCCCAAAGTCGATCGAACGTGACAATCAGCTCTTGCAGCACCTGAGGTGCATCCTTGGCCGAGAGTCGAATGTTCCACTCCAACCCGTCGACAAGGGCACGTGGGGATAGGTTAGAGGAACCAACCGTCGCCGTTGTAAACCCTGTGTCCCGGTGAAACATCCACGACTTGGCGTGCAGTCCGGTCTTCTGGTCGCTCCGCTCGTAGACGATCTTAATCTGGGCGCCGATCTCCGCGATCCTTTCGAGCGCCCGTTGGTTCGTGGCGCCGAGGTAAGTCGTGGTGATCACCCGCAGCCGGCTTCCGAAGTTCGCCAGAAGATCGAAGATCAGGTTTAGCCCCTGGTTGCCGATAAATGGGCAGATCAGATCCACGCGATCCGCACTCGCAAGTTCCGATCGCAGAACCGTGTGGTAGTTCAGCCGCTGGTCGTTCGTGACGAGCGCGCTCTGGGATAAAGGAATTAATGGAGCCGGAACGTCATGAACCACAGCATCGTGGATGGCCTGCAGCAGCGCTGCCTCGGCTGGGTCGTCCCGACCGCTGGCGCGAAGAAGCTGATTTCCAGCGTTTAGCGTGTGCTCCAATCGCTCTTCGGAGAGGGTGCTCGATAGGTGCTCTCTTGCGCGCTCGGCAATCTTGCGAGCTAGGTACTCGATGGTGTCAGCGGCAGAAAGGGATACCACCCTGGCCTTGAGCTCACGGGGCAGGCCCTCGATCTCCGACCTCAGGGAGGCAGTAAGCAGTTCATCGTAGACTCCCTTTGGGAGACGGGCCATCGGCTGGCAGATTACCTACGGCCAGCCGACGACTTGTTGAAGAAAGCCAGATGGTACGCGGATCACGCTTGACGCGACTTTGCCCGCTCCCGGGCTTCCTGCATCTTCCGCGCGGCAGCCAGCTTCCGAGCACGATCGGAACGGACGTACTTGTTCAGAAACACCTGAGTGCTGTGCCGCATTTGCTCTGCCGCCGTCTGCACGTCGATGCCCTCCTCGATCATCCGCATCGCGAACGTGTGCCGGAGATCATAGGGCGTGAGGCGCTCGAACTTCGTGCCTTTGACCATCCCTGCGAAACAGCGGCGGAGATTTCCCGGCTCCATCGGCTTGCCGTCCATTCCCGCGAGTACGAAGCCCTCCTGTTTCTCGGAGAGCAGTTCCTTCAGCTCTTCGTCGATGGCGACCCAGCCCTTTCGGGCCCTGGTCTTCAGACGATCGCGATTCACGACGCCGAGTTCTCGGAGCCGCTGTCGCTGTAGACGCGGCATGATGCCCTCTCCATCGAAGTCCTCGTGCCGAGCGCCGCATGCCTCGGCGGGGCCGTACCCATGCAGTAGAAGTAGGCACATCTTTCGGCGGCGGTGGTTACTGTGGGCGCGCCGGCGCTTTTCCCAGTCGATCACGTCCGCGTACGGATCCTCTTTGTCGCAGAGGGCCAGTAGCTCCTCGACCTCCTGGGCATTGAGAGCCCAGAAGTCCACCTCGTCCTCGGGTGGTTTCTGGACGTCGCGGGCCGGGTTCACCTGGATGAGCTTCTCTTGCCGCCGTGCGTGCTCGAATATGCCATCGAGAATCCCGATGTATCTTCGCTTCGTCGTGTTGCCCATCGGTCGAGAAGGGATGGTCTTGCTCTTCGTCTTCCGCTCCTGCGTCGTGAGCGCGGCGCTCCATGCGGCGATGTGGCTTGGGACAACTTTGTCTAAGGTCTTCCTTCCGAGGGCGGTGCCGCGCACGTTCAAGCGCAAGACCTGCTCGGCCATTTGCCAGCTTGACGGTGCCAGAGTCTTCTCTCTAACACGTTGGCGCCATGGCCCGTCGATCACGTGCCACATGTACTCCTCCAGGGTCGGGAACTCGGGCGTCGCCGGCTCTTCGACCGGAGGCGAGATGAGTTCCTGGAGCTTCTCACGGTAGGCGGCCTTCGCCTCTTCATAGGTCTTCCGCGCAGAGCCGTAGACTCGCTGGCCGTTCCACCGACCGGTGTACCGGATCAGTCCGCTTGGCAGCGTCTCGGGTGTTCCCTCGCCGTTGGGTTGGCGCTTGGGTTTGGGCTTTCGCGGGGTTAAAGATCTGGGCATCGTTTAGCGTTTCGAACCAAGCCGCCAGGTCGCTCAGGCGCACCAAGATGATCTTCTTGCCATCGCGCTTGCCACGGATCTCGCCCCGCAGAATCTTCTCTCGAAGACTGCCCTCAGGGATTCCCGTGAGTTGAGCGGCGACGGCGAGACGAACGGGCAAATCGCGCGGGAGCTCGAATGGCAGGCTCTCAAGCACTTGCCACCTCCGGCGAAGATGTGCCGGTTAGGCAGTTGGTTCTCTCTCCTCGTTGGGGATATGGGAGAGGCAAGGTGGCGCCATCTCGGCCCTGCATGGGCCCGAGCAGCACTCGGTCCGATGATTTCTGCCTGCCTCTTTCCATCCGTCGGGGCGTGTTCCCGCAGAATGTGCGTTGGGGTGAGCGGCAGGCGGAAAAATCCTAAAATACTTTTCCGCAGACGCCTGGAGCGTCCAGATGGAGCACGCAGGCACATAACTAATCGCCGTCGCTTGGGCCAGTAAGCGGGCGCAGCCAAAGCTCGCCACCCGGCAAATCATTCACCAGGTAGGAACGGCCTGCTAGTGCCTCGCCCAAGTCGGCGCCGCCGTGTTCATCAAGCGTCAGGATTCTTGAGCCACCTTTCGGTTGGCGAATGCCGTCGATGAAAGCCTCGACTACTTCAGGGAGTTGCTCTCGCTCGGCTACCCAATCCGAGGGACACGGAACCGTTCCACCGATCGTGAGGCGTCCCACCTGGATCGCGAGGCGACCAAAGAGGTCCTTGCCAACTGGCGGGCGGTAGATGGTTATGGCGACTTCGCCGTGGATTCCCGAGAAGTGCCCCTCGGCAATCTCGTTCTCGAGCAACGCTCGAAGTGCCGTCGTTAAGGCTTCGCGAAGGCTATGGGCAAGTCGCCGCTGATCAGCATCGGTGTCGCCGTTCAGGAGCAGTTCCTCGGTCGCTGCGGTGACAGTGGCATCGAGTGCCTTGCGGTTGATCGTGAGATATTCGTGGAGTCGCATGTGCCACCGAACGTGGTGGGAGGGGAGGCGGTGACTTAGTTGACTCCATTACGGCCACCCCCGCCCCGCGCTGCCCTGCTCCCGTACTGGAGACCGAACACTGCCCCAGTGGCGAGCAGTGTACAGAGTTGATCCATTCGGGATCAAGGGGTCGGGCCAACTTTGCCATTGGTGGCAGATCAACCCGTCAAGTCATTCACAAGCCCTGAGTACCAGGCGTTGATCGAGGTCATCACCGCCGCCCGAGAGGAAGCAGGGGTTGGCCAAGAAGAGCTCTCTAAGAGACTGGGCCAGTCGCGCATGTTTATCTACAAGTGCGAAACGCTGAGGCGGCGGGTAGATCCTGTGGAGGTTATGGAGATCGCCCGTTCGCTCGACCTACCTCCCGGTGAACTCTTCATTCGATGGATAGCCGCTCTCAAACCATGAAATATCCATTCGGGATCAAGTAGCATTCCTTCATGGAGCCCTCTGATTCCCCCGGCGACGATCCCAGCAAAGTTGGTGGCTATGAGCCCCCACGAGAAACTGTCGAGTACTGGGCGGACCTCATCAGCGGCCTCAGAAGAGCCCGCTTCGATCCGAAGAGGTTTGCCGAAGACATGCTGGTCACCGAGATCGTGGCGACTTGTGCACTGTCGGACATCGAGGCCGATCCCGAAGGGGTACGAAGCATCGTCCGCGGGCGATTACCAATAGAGCCTGAACCTTCTAGCGATGAGGGGGGGCCTCCGACTTAGTGCGACCTCCGGGCAACATTTGACGGTGGCACGGCCCCAAGGCAATCGGGTTGAAACCCGTTAGTCGCGTGGCGCCGAGCTCCAAAAGCTCTGAAAGCCAGATCAACTACCTCGCCCCAATGCGGCACAACGGCGTCGGCCACGGTTCCGACAGCGCCACTGGTTCCCTCCATTGACCACTGTCAATATGCATAAGCCGTGTCGCTGAACGACCTGATGTACCGATTGAAGAGAAGGACCGACGACCCTCTGCAGTGGGGAGACCCCCGCTGTCCCAATATGACCTGCGCGCTGTACATGCGTAAGTCCACCGCATCCGAGGGGCGCTCGAAAAGCCGCGAGGAGCAGTTCGAACTAAACCGCATGGACGCCGAACGGTACGGCTTCGGCCGCATCGTCGAGTACCTGGAACCCGAGGGCCGCAAAGGCGAGTGGTGGTGGCGAGATCGCCAGGGCCATCATCCGCCCCCTTACCGAGAGGAACTCACCCGACTGGTCGAAGACATTGAGGCCGGCGAGATCCAAGCCGTGGTCGTATATAAGCTGAATCGCATCGTCCGCGACAACGGCGTTCATGACGCTCTGGTCAAACTTTGCCGGAGGTACAAGGTTCGACTCATCGTCGGTGGGCGCGACATCGAGTTAGATACCGCCCGTGGAAAGAGCAATGCCGCTCTCGAAGCCGCAAGAGCCGCCGAGTTTCGAGACCAGATCGAGGAGGACATCGAACGCGACCTCGATTTCAAGTTCGCCCGAGGGCAGTTCACTCGAAATCCCTCCTGCTATGGATGGCGCTCCAAAGGAAGGGGCTCTCAGGCTGTCGTCCACATTCCTGAAGAGATCGAGAATGTGAAGAAGATCTTCTCCTGGTTCCTCGGTCTCGATGGTGGACGGGCACTTGGCGTTCACCAGGTGGCCCAACGATGTATGCGCGAGGGAGTTCGAGTCGCCGTCGGCGCCAAAGGGCATCGCGTCAAGTTCCCTGACCGAGTTCGCTCCAACCAGATTCGAAGCATCCTTGGCAACCCGATGTACAAGGGCGAGTGGCAGCATAACGGCCAGCGCAAACCATATCCTCAGCTCCTTATCCCGCAGCCCGACGAGATGGGAGAACTCGAGCCCGTCGTGTCGCCAGAAGTCTGGCACGCTGCTGAGGCCAAGCTGGCAGAAACCATCCCGTGCGGCAGGAAGGCGGCGACAAGCAAGCGATTGCTTGCGGGACTGGTCATCTGCGGCGCATGCGGCCTGCCATGTCACGCCAACGTCATGAACCTGCCTGTTTCAGGTCAGCGACTGCGGTGGATCTGTCCACGGCGGGATGGTGTAGATCGTTCGTGCTGGGGGTCCTCATACGGATCGGTGCTAGTGGATCAACTTGACCAATGGGTCGTTGACTATGCCGCCCCTATGCTGGCTCTCGAGTTGGAGGACCTCGTCCAAGAGGGGAAAGATGGCTCCATCCAGCGTGAACTAGATGCTGTCACCGCCAAGCTGGCAGAAACCATTAGGCTCGAGACGATGGAACTGAAGAAGGCGATGACGGTGCTTGATGAAGTCCAGCTCGCGCAGGTCGCCGCCGCCTTCCGAGAAGATCGGCTAAAGCTGAACCAGCGCTTGGAGGAACTCCGCCTCCTCACCAAAGAGGATGGACGGCGGATCCCAACGGATCCGAAGCGGCTGCTCGAGGAAGATCCACAACTGCTGAAGGATGCGCTCAGTCGCACGATTCACTGGATCGCACTTACTGACAAGGGCGTTGTTGCCCATACGACGCTGGGCCGGCACCTCGCCGGCCGATACCGAAGCCGCCCGAACAAGGCCAAGGTCAGACAAGGCAGAGAGGTTTCTCCACCCGACCTCGAAACCCTTGACGAGTGCACCAGTTGGTTCTCGGATCCTGCAAGGTTTCTCGAGGGCCGGCGCTACGCCCTTGGCGAGGCCTCGAACAGGCTCTCGGACGCCGAGCTCTTCCCATTTCAAGTGACGGCTGAGCTCCCGAAAAGAAAATCGAAAAAAGTCTGATGGCGAGTGTGGTTTCCAGGACCCTCCGCGGCACAACCTCGGCGCTGAGGAAGGACTTCCCAGCGGAAACCCTCATGAATAGGAATCACAAGGAACTCGGCACCCTCACCGACATCTCCGCTCTTATCGACAGCCGCCTGAGGGGCGGCACCGACACCACCGCGGCTCAGCCTGAGCCCGAGATCACCTGCGCGCCGACCGCCGTCGGCGAGCTGCGGATGATCGAGACCGATTCCATTAAGGTGGGCGGCGAGCGCTTCCGCCGCCGCGTCGAGGTCGGAGACCTCGCCACGAGTATTCGGCTTTACGGCCAGCTCGTGCCGATCATGGTCCGCACGGACCTGACCCTGGTGAACGGCCAGCGCCGCCTCGAGGCCTGCAAGCAGTTGGGCGTTCCCGTGTTCGCCCACATCGTCGACGTTCTCGACGCCGAGGCCGCGCAGATCGAAGAAGATCGCTGCCGCCACCAGCTCACCCCGTACGAGATGTACCGAGTCACCGAGGCGCTTCGGCCGCGCCTCGAGGATGAGGCCTGGGCCCGTAAGGTCTTGGGCAAAAAGCAGTACGACAGGGCTGCCAAGAAGGGCCGCGTGGACGAGATCCTCGCCGAGCACGTCGGAATCAGCCGCGGCACCCTCCGGAAGATTCGCGATATCGTCGGAGCGTGGCACGCCGCCCCCGAGAAGTTCCAGAACCTCCTGGAGGCCCTCGAAACCGATGGCCGCGTCGATCGGCACTACAGGGCGTTTAAGGTGATGTCGGAGCCGGTATACGAGGGACCGAAGCTGACCGCTGTAGCGTTCGCGCCCGACTGGCAGGTGGCTATGGAAGAAGACCTTTCTAAGGTCGTGGCTTCCGTCGACCGCATCAACTTCAAGCAGGTGGTCGCCGACGGCGCCATCCTGATGCTTCCGTCAAGGCTCGACATGCTCGCTGCCGCGATGGTGCTTATCAATCGGACGGGCGCCAAGCTCGAGACGAGCCTGGGCGCGAAGAACGAGGGAGAGGAGGTGATCCTTTTCGCCCGCTTCGGCAAGACCCCCGAGTCTCGAGACATGCTCTCCGCGATCAAGGAGCAGATCAACAGCGGTCTCGGGGGCGTGGCAGCCTTCGAGAAGGTCGCCAACCGCGACTCCCGCTACCTCCTCAGCTTCGCCGACAGGTTCCATCAGGCTCCGTGAGGCCTCTCGACCTCCGGTCAAGTTGACCGGAGGTCCACCTGCACTTGATCCTATGCTAAAAACCCCCAAGGTGAAAGCGCGTTCGCGATCCATGTTAGCGGCTTGGGGCTCGGCGACGGACCGCATAATCTCACGAGGGCCGGCAAACCTGAATACTGCCTCTTCGCCATCCAACACGCCCGGATGATTAAGCGAAAGCAGAAGATAATGGATCAAAATTGAATTCCAGTGACAAGACTTGAAGACCTGAGGCCGAACTCGGTAGTTCGGGGAATTCTGCCTGAACGTCAGGTCACGGTTGTAAGCGCCCAATGGTTTGGCTCATCAGCGCTGGAACTCACCTACAAGGACTCCGAGGGCAGGGTCGGCAATACACTCCTTTATCGAGACAAGGAGCCTGAGCTTTCAATCGTCGAGGAAGGAAGACCATGGGCATTCGATGCCGACGGAGCCCAGTTTCGGCTTGTATCGGAAGCACACCGTATTCGGCTCGCATTCCTCTTCGATCCGGTACTGGCGGTTCACACGTCCATCGTCGAGCCGCTTCCCCACCAGATCACTGCCGTGTACGAGGAGATGCTGCCGAGGCAGCCGCTTCGCTTCCTGTTGGCCGACGACCCCGGAGCAGGCAAGACCATCATGGCGGGTTTGTTCATCAAAGAGCTTATCGCGCGTGGCGATCTCCAGCGGTGCCTGATCGTTTGCCCCGGAAGTCTGGCAGAGTAAGGGCAAGACGAGCTTTATCGCCGCTTCCACCTTCCGTTC